>Ga0310695_10006466_pt1 | contig 19336 bp, 18 predicted proteins | sample RumenRJG_04DNA_FD_203882 | JGI IMG/M metagenome (GOLD analysis project Ga0310695, IMG submission 203882) | Bovine rumen microbial communities from Lethbridge, Alberta, Canada - RJG_04 (v2) (version 2) | ecosystem: Host-associated > Mammals > Digestive system > Stomach > Rumen | place: Canada...
GACCCAGTCTCGCGGCAATTTCCTTACCAGCAACGTAACGAACATGGCAAGTATGTTCGAGGGTTGCAAGTCATTGCAGTCTTTCTACCTTCAGAATCTTGACATTCATAGCGTGAAGAATTTCAGCAATATGTTTGCCGGCTGTTCTTCTCTTGAGGACATGAACCTCACAGAAATCAAGAACGCTAACGATTCATCACTCACCGCAATCAACGACTTCGAATAAGACATTAGAAATGGGGGAATAAGGATAAATTTCAAGTAAAAGACAAATATTACAAGGCTCTCAGAGTGCTCGCTCATGATGCACTCTGAGAGTTTTTTACTGTCCACTAAAACATTTCAAGGGTAGGGGAGAAGAGGTTAGAGGGGAGAGGTTAGAGGGGAGAGATTAGAGTTAAGGGATTAAACGCAAAGACGCGAAGTCGCAAAGAATAAAATAAAACTCTGTTGTGATAAATTCCTGAAAAGCATCTTGTAAGTCCTGCAAGGACGGCATATCATAGGATAGGGTGTAACCCTATCTATTGGTGCGTATTGATAGTTAAAGCCCTGTAAGGGCGACATAATTCCATGTCTCTCAGTATGATGTGAAATTATATCGCACCTACGGCGCTATAGGGAATATGGGTGCTAATGTAACGTGGGTTTCACCCACGCCTATGTTATATCGCCTTTACAAGGCTTTTTCGGGAATTTATCGCCACATTGAAAAATTAATGCGACATTAACGTGACATTTGCGGTAATTAATGTTTCCTCACGGAGTGAGACATATAATATCGCATCAATACCACATTAATACCGCATTAATTTTCTATTCGTTCTCACTTTAGGGGACTACCAGACAATATTATTATTTTTCTGACAATATATTTGCGAATATAAAATAAAAACATTATTTTTGCAATCGATTTAAAATATTTTCAAAACTAAGACTATAATGTACGCAAAACTGACTCTAAGCGCCATAGCATTACTTATGGCTTATAAGATGAACGCCGTGCAACTGACTCCACAGGAGGCGTTGGCTCGTATGAACACAGCAAATCTCCATGCAAAGGGGTTTGCTACCGACCAGTCATCCTTGCAACTGACCTACACATCAACTTTCAATGGGAGCAACACCTATTATGTTTTCAACAAAGGCAATGAGCAGGGATACCTGATCCTTAGTGCCGATGATTGCATGCCTGCCGTGCTTGGTGTGGTTGAAGGCAACAGCTTCGACTACGACAAACTGCCCGACAACATGAAGTGGTGGCTAAGTCAGTATGATGTTTCAATATCCAGCTATTCAGCCAAGGGCAAGAAATACGCATCATCATCAACAGCCAAGAAAGACATCAAGCCATTGCTCGGCGATATACAATGGAATCAATGGGCTCCATACAATATGCTATGTCCTGTCATGGGCAAAATGGAAGCCCCTACTGGCTGTGTTGCAACGGCAATGGCGCAGGTCATGGGAATGTATCAATGGCCAAAGAGAGGCTATGGCAAGAATGAATACCAGATGTTTGCCCCGAGCTATGATGAGGAGGGCAACTATGTGCATGGAGAATTAACTATGGCAAGAGACTTCACCCAGAGTAAATACAAATGGGAAAAGATACTTCCTCAGTATGATGGGTATGAATCAGAAGAAGAAAACCTTGCTATCGCACAACTCATGTATGACTGCGGAATATCCATCAATATGGAATACAAGTCAAGTGGCTCAGCATCAGATTTACCCGAGGTTGTTAATGCACTTGTCAAAAACTTCAGTTATGACAAAAATATTCGTATTGAATACCGTAAATTCTATGATGATGACGTATGGGAGAATATGCTGTATGAAAATCTCAGCAAGGGAATGCCATTAGTCTTTTCTGGTCAAGATGGCAAGACTTTCTTTGAAGGCCATGCTTTCGTTTGCGATGGCTATATGGTGGATGGCAATCTTTTCCATTTCAACTGGGGATGGGGAGGATACGATGACGGCTACTTCTTCCTCTCAGGTAATGGTAATGGTGATGGTGATGATGATGAAGAATGGGATGAGGAATGTCTATATAATAAAGCACAGAATGCCATTTTCAATATAAAGCCATCAAAGACACCTTATGTAGAAGGTTCAGAAGGAGAATTCCCGTTGCTTGTCTATAAATCATGCAAATTTTATGTAGATGATAAGACAACAGATGTAATACCAAGAAGCATAAAGTCGAATGCGTATGGATGGGATTTCGATCTGGTATATTCTGGATATGTTGCCCACGAATATTCCATCGGTTATAAATTCAAGAACGAGTCCAACGAGTACATCATGCCGTTTAGGTATCAGGAATGGGAACTGCTACCATTCGCAGATGTCTATATGAATTTTGGTTTCGATTATGAGAACATACTCAAGAATGGCAAATATACAGTCTCATACGTCTATAAAGACATTACGGCAGGCAACACCGAATGGAAGGATGCCATATACCAGCCAGGTGCTACAAAACCCGTAGTTGAGGTTACTGGTCTCGAACCATTCTGTAGCGTCGTCGGGGAACCTGAAGTGCTATACAACGGCAAGAATGTTATCGACGATACAGAGATACATCGCGTTCCGGGTGTGAATGAAATCACCATAAAATTCAAGGTCAAGGCGCTAAAGGCACTAAAAAACAACGAAATCATAATTAATCTCAAAGGTTCTGAACATGATGTAAAAAAAACATTAAAGCTCAGTAAGGCTGCGGCAAATTCCGTTCAGGATGTCGAAGCTAAAATGTCCCTCAAGGAGTTTAAGTCAAATGATTATTTTTATCTCTATCTCCTTCAAAGTAAGGATGATGAATATATCTACCTGCCTGATTCAAGAAAATATCTATCATGGCAGTTCCACATCTATGGTGACAACTCTACAGGCATAGAAATCATCACTCAGACAGAAGAAAAGGCTGCCTCAGAAACCATCTATGATATCTACGGTCGCAAGGTGAGCACCACTAATCGCGGTGGCTTGTATATAAAGAACGGCAAGAAGTTTATCGCTAAGTAAGTAGTAGAAACGATATTTTCAAACGCAGAGACGCGGAGTCGCAAAACCAATTGAAAATTTAACTTGCGCCTTCGCGTCTTCGCGTTCTAATTTCTTAATCTCCCATACAGGAGGTCACTCCGAGTGTAGTCGCTATGGCGGTAAGCACAGCCGCCAGCGTCTGAAGAATGAATTTCCAAGTTTCCTTTTTCATAAAGCTCCCCTCCATCTACCCCGAGGGGGAGAGTTTTTATATAGCTTTGAAGCCATAACCGCCGAGGGTATTGCGGGTTTTAATTGTTAATAATGAAGTTTGTTAAATCATATGGTTGCCCCTTTGTGCCTTATCCATTCCAAGTTTGCTCAATAGCCTGCAGAACCATCTTGCAAGTCCCATCCCGGAAATGGGATTTGGAACGGATTTGCAACGGACTTGCAACGGAGTTGCTTCGAGAGTGAAGAGTTAAGAGTGAAGAGTGAAAAATTTGAGTTTGTACTTTGGGCGATGGGCCGTGCGCCGAATGGCATTCTTCGCATATTTTCCGCTCGTGGCCTTTGATTGGAAAACGTGACTTAAATTATTCACTCTTCACTCTTCGTTCTTCACTTATCTGGGTGCAAAGTTACTACAATTTCCTCCGAAAAACACAAAGTAACATATTTTTTTTATGTTACTCACAAAAAATCTGTACTCTAGTCTTGTAACTTATTGATACACAGTGGGAAATTTTCGGAATGTAATTCTCGGTAACATATATCAGTTACCGAGACAAGGGAGGGGGTGAGTGTGCGAATTATTCCTCAAAATATATAATATAATAATTATTATATTATATATTTTGAACTTATGAAGGAGTGGTAGGGTGTGCCTTTTCGGTAACTGATATATGTTACTTGGAATCCACATGTGCCATTCTGAGCCTTCTGTTAGGGGTTGAGAGTAACATAATTTATTTTTGTGATAATTTGCAATATAGCATTCCTCCCGTTTTTCCTCTGATTTTTCGCCAAAAACCTTTGATAAGGACGGATTTTTAGCTGCACTTTTCCTGTTTTCAATGAACAAAAATGAAGGAAAATGTTTGGAACTTTCAAAATTATTATTTACCTTTGCATCCGTGTAAACAAAATAATTGTAAATTTGCAGACAAAAAAATGAAAAAGAATATTGCATTATTGCTTGGATTGGTGTTAGGGCTTGGCTTCGTGAGCTGCTCAAGTGACGACGATGATGACGAATACACCAATGGAGAAGGTAAGTATCTGGCTGAAATGCTGACAACTCGCTATGACTGGAAGGACGGTAAGCGTTCCGATGAGGGTGTGCCATATCAAATTACCAGATATGACAAAGAGGGACGAACTATCAGTTTTGAATTTTTATATGATGGATGGAGAAGAGATTTTACATATGATGAAAATGGTGACAAGAAAGAAGAGATATTTTATGATGAAAATAACAATATAACTTCTACATACAAATATGAATACAACTATGTTGATTCATATATGGTTAGGTATTGTTACAACTGGAAAAATCAACTGGTTAAAACAGAAAAAAGCGAATATTCCAATAATGAACAGCGTATAAGATTCACCGAGATTATCGACTCTATAGGCAAAGTTTATGGACAGGTTTGCACATATAGCTATAGTGGAAATACGATAACGACAAATGTCACTCTTCTAGACGGCTCGTTTCTGCAAAAGATTGTTCATGAGGTGGATAGTCATGGTAATGTGACAAAAACGACATCTACTTCAAGAGATGGGCAAACGGCGACGGTGGAGTATGTGAACGAATATGACTCTCAAGGAAGGATTCAGAAGAGAACATCGCATAGTGATGAAACTCGTGGATATACCGAATATACATACAACGATGATGGCACCGTTAAGAAAACGCATACTGTAAATGTTTATAATCCAACCCCAGGAGTTTCAAATGTGGAAAGAAAAGAGGAATGCGATTTGGAATATACCTACAAATACAAGAAAAAGTAGTAGTTTTGGTTAAAAATACGAAAAAATCCCAGTTTGCTCAGCAAATTGGGAATTTTTTTTGAAACTGTCCGCATAATGGGACAGTATCGCCTTATCTTTGCAGTCGATTTCAACTTTCGCAAAGCTCAAGTTGTGGGTTAGAAGGTTAGGGGTTAGAGGTTAGGAGGTCTGTCCCCCAATAGCATTCCGACCTGAAAACCTATAAACCTTCAAACCTGACAACCTATGAAGTGAGCTTGCGATACTTCAATTTAATAACAAATACCTAAAGAAAATGAACAGAATTGATTTGTCAAACCTTAGGCTGCTGAGTAAGGGCGAGGGATTGCGTGTGTATGAACTGGTGGATGACTATGTGAACTTCGTGGATGCGGAGGTGAGTTGCGGCTATCCGAGTAGCGGTGGCGACGGCATGGAACTGGTGAAGGTTCGGGGAACTGTGGGATAGGAAGAAGGAGGCGTTACGCAAGAAATGGGATGATATGAAGGAGATGAGCGGGGGGGTAGAGTTTCGGAAAAGGGTTCTTGATAGGATGCGTTAGGGGGGGCGCACTAAAAAGAATTTTCAAAAAAAATGGAGTTTGCAATATATTGAGGGAGAAGAGAATGCAAGTTCCAAGGGTAGGGGGCGCGCCCCCAAGCGCCCCCATTTAATTCAGGGAAAGATAGTAATTTTGCACTCAGAAAACCAAGGACGGTTTTCTGGGTGCTTTTTCGTTTATGGGCCCAGAGCGAAGGCATCCTTCGAATTGATAATTGATAATTAATAATTGATAATTTAGAATGAATATGGAAATTCAGATTTTCAAGCATGAGAAGTTCGGGGATATACGAACTATCAACAAGGATGGGGAGCCTTGGTTCGTGGGTAAGGATGTGGCAAGTGTGCTTGGGGTATAAAAGTCCTTCAGTTGCAATCTGTGAAAACGTGGATAGCGAGGACAAAACCACATTCGTGATTTCCGAATCTGGTTCTAAGTATAAAAGCAAGACAACCTTCATCAATGAGTCTGGTCTCTACTCCCTCATCCTTTCCTCTAAGCTTCCACAGGCGAAGGAGTTCAAGCGTTGGGTGACGAACGAGGTGCTTCCGCAGATAAGGAAGACGGGTGGTTATATTCCGCTGAATGATTGCGAGGACGGCGCTGATATAATGGCGAGGGCGCTGATGATTGCCCATAGGACGATTGAGCAGAAGGATGCGCTCCTTGAGATGCAGAAGCCGAAGGTGAGGTTTGCCGAGGCTGTGACGGGGAGCGATGGCTCTATCCTTATCGGTGAACTGGCGAAACTGATCACGCAGAACGGATATGAGATTGGGCGCACTCGACTGTTCGACTGGTTGCGCAGGAATGGGTATCTCTTCAAGAATAGTACCGAACCGATTCAGAAATGGGTGGAGAAAGGTCTTTTCGAGACTAAGGTGTCGGGCTTACAGCCCTCGCAGGTAAAAAAAATTAGAACGCAAAGGCGCGAAGACGCGGAGATATTTTGAACACGGAAAGCACGAAAGAACGGAATTCGCACCTTGCGGTGCTTGAACTGACAATATAATCTTTGCGACTTTGCGTCTTTGCGTTCTACACACAGAGGCGCAGAGATGCGAAGGGAAAGAGGGGCTTTTTTCTCCGCTACTGCAAAAAAATGCTAAAAAATGGGGGGAAAGAGTGGATAATCCAAATAAACTTATTAACTTCGCAGCCGAAAAAATCGGGGTGCTGACTTTTCTTCGGAATGTCGGCTGAGATTATACCCATAGAACTTGATGCAGGTAATGCTGTCGCAAGGAACGAGTTATTCACTACATGCCCCTATTCGATGTACCGTAACGGTTGGTACAGGAATAGGGATTTTCTTGTTTTGTAACGAAATCCGAACCGCATATCTGTATTGAGAAATAAAGAATAAGGTTGAGAAGGAATAAGGTTTGGTAGTAATAAACCATCACCTATCACCCATCACCCAACAACTAACGACAGATATGAACATTACAGTAAATAACAAACAGGTGGTGACTGAGGCTACCACGCTTCTTGCCCTCTCCGAGGAACTTAACCTTCCGGAGAAAGGCGTTGCCGTTGCTATTGGTAATCAGATGATACCTCGCTCAGAGTGGGCTACGACCGCGATAAGTGAAGGTGTGAGTGTTATAATCATCAAGGCTGCTTGCGGAGGATGATACAGTTCATCAGTCATTATAACGACCGCTATACGTATCTTGACTCCATCCGTTTGGCTTTGGAGGGCGGTTGCCGTTGGATTCAGCTTCGCATGAAGGATGCAACGGAAGAGGAGATTTTGCCTGTTGCGCTTGAGGCACAGCGTATGTGCAGGGAGGCGGGGGCTACGTTCATCATTGATGATCATGTGGAACTCGTGAAGCGCATTAAGGCGGACGGCGTGCATCTGGGCAAGAAGGATATGCCGATAGCGGAGGCTCGCAGGATTCTTGGTGATGACTTTATAATAGGTGGTACAGCGAATACGTTTGAGGATGTCCGTGCTCATTATGAGGCTGGTGCAAACTATATCGGGTGCGGACCGTTCCGTTTCACCACCACGAAGAAGGGGCTTTCGCCTATCCTCGGTCTTGAGGGGTATATCAGCATTTGCAGTCAGATGAAAGCAGAGGGCATAGACCTTCCTATTGTTGCCATAGGCGGAATAACCTTGGATGACATTCCTCAGATAATGCAGACTGGCGTGACGGGTATTGCCCTAAGCGGAGCAGTATTGAACGCTGATGATCCAGTAGAGGAGATGGCTCTTCTTTTGAATAAGGTTGGAAGGAAGAAGGAATAGGGCTTGAGTGTAATAGAGAATAAGGTTGGAAGGAATTATAGAATAAGGTTGAAAAGAATAAGGAATAAGGTTTGATACTAATAAACCATCATCCTTAATCCATCAACTTTCATCCCCCCTTTCATCCATCAACCATCAACAAATAAGAAAATGGATAAACTAATAATTGCGGGTCGTGAGTTTAATTCACGACTATTCCTGGGAACAGGAAAATTTAACAACAATGAATTAATGGCAAAGGCTATTGATGCATCAGAGTCAGAGATGGTTACTGTTGCCATGAAGCGTATCGAACTTGAGGATAAGCAGGATGATCTCCTGACTCATATCACACAGAATCCTCGCATTCAGCTATTGCCTAACACATCGGGCGTGCGTAATGCGGAGGAGGCTGTCTTTGCTGCACAGATGGCTCGTGAGGCTTTCGGAACAAACTGGCTGAAACTGGAGATTCACCCAGACCCACGCTATCTGCTTCCTGACTCAATAGAGACATTGAAGGCAACGGAGCAGCTTGTGAAGCTCGGTTTCGTGGTGCTGCCTTACTGTCAGGCAGACCCAACGCTATGCAAGCATCTTGAAGAGGCTGGAGCAGCAACCGTTATGCCACTTGCGGCTCCTATCGGTACGAACAAGGGACTGCGCATGAAGGATTTCCTTCAGATCATCATTGAGCAGGCTAACGTTCCTGTCGTTGTTGATGCAGGTATCGGTGCTCCAAGTCATGCAGCAGAGGCTATGGAGATGGGCGCAGACTGTTGTCTGGTAAATACTGCCATTGCCGTTGCGGGTGATCCTGTTCAGATGGCTATTGCCTTCAAGGAGGCAGTCATTGCCGGTCGCCGTGCCTACGAGGCAGGTCTCGGTTCTGTCAGCGAGTGTGCGGAAGCATCAAGTCCGTTGACAGCGTTCCTAAACTAGTTCAACTTTCGCAAAGCTCAAGTTGAAAATGAAAAATGAACAATGAAAAATTATAAAATACAAATTACATTTTTCGAGTAATGGCTATACGCGGAAATACAAACTTGTATTTTTCATTTTTCACTTTTCATTTTTCACTTGAAGTGGAGCTTGCGACACTTCAGATTTACAATGCCACAAGATAACAAAGCATACGCAAAGCGTGAGAAAGCCTATATGCAGGGAAAAATGTTCCCTGACATTAAGGTCGGAATGACTAAGGTGAACCTCACCCCTACAGTTACTAAGGATGAGCGCGGTATTCCTCACACGGAACCAAATGCTCCTATTTATATATATGACACAAGCGGTCCGTTCTCAGACCCGAATATTGAGATAGACCTCAAGAAAGGTCTTCCTCGTATTCGTGAACAGTGGATCATAGACCGTAACGATACCGAACAGCTCTCGGAGGTGACGAGTGAATATGGTAAGCAACGCCTTGCCGACCACTCTCTTGACTCTCTCCGTTTTGAGCATATACAGTTGCCACGCAGGGCAAAGGCGGGTAAGGCAATCTCGCAGATGGCATACGCTAAGGCGGGTATCATCACCCCTGAGATGGAGTATGTTGCCATACGCGAGAATATGAACTGCGAGGAACTGGGTATCAAGTCGCATATCACACCAGAGTTTGTGCGCGATGAGATTGCCCGCGGTCGTGCCGTACTTCCTGCCAACATCAACCACCCGGAGGCAGAGCCAATGATTATAGGTCGTAACTTCCTTGTGAAGATAAACACCAACATCGGTAATTCTGCTACCACATCTTCTATAGAGGAAGAGGTGGATAAGGCGGTATGGTCTTGCAAATGGGGCGGTGATACGCTCATGGATCTGTCAACAGGCGATAACATCCACGAGACTCGTGAGTGGATTGTCAGGAACTGTCCTGTGCCTGTTGGTACCGTACCAATCTATCAGGCTCTGGAGAAGGTGAACGGAAGGGTAGAGGATTTGACATGGGAAATCTATCGTGATACCCTTATAGAGCAATGTGAACAGGGTGTTGACTATTTCACCATCCATGCAGGAATACGTCGTCATAATGTGCATCTTGCGGATTCACGTCTCTGCGGAATCGTGAGCCGAGGTGGAAGTATCATGTCGAAATGGTGTCTTATCCACGATAAGGAGTCGTTCCTCTATGAGCATTTTGATGAAATCTGTGATATCGTGGCACAGTATGATACCGCCCTTTCACTTGGTGATGGTCTTCGTCCTGGTTGTACGGCAGATGCAAATGATGCTGCCCAATTCGCAGAGCTTGACACAATGGGTGAGCTCGTGCTTCGTGCATGGGAGAAGAATGTGCAGGCATTCATTGAAGGGCCGGGACATGTGCCAATGCAGAAGATTCGCGAGAACATGGATCGTCAGCTCGACCATTGTCATGAGGCTCCGTTCTATACACTCGGTCCTATCGTTACTGATATTGCACCGGGCTATGACCATATCACTTCAGCTATCGGTGGTGCGCAAATAGCGTGGATGGGGACGGCGATGCTCTGCTACGTTACACCGAAGGAACATCTCGCATTGCCAAACAAGGAAGATGTGCGTGTAGGTGTTGTGACCTATAAGATTGCGGCTCATGCAGCCGATCTTGCAAAGGGACATCCGGGCGCACAGATTCGTGATAACGCACTTTCAAAAGCACGTTTCGAGTTCCGTTGGCGTGATCAGTTCCATCTCTCACTCGACCCAGAGCGTGCACTTCAATATTTTGAGGAGGCAGGTCATACGGATGGCGAGTATTGCACTATGTGCGGTCCGAACTTCTGTGCTGCAAAACTGACACACGACCTTAGAAAACTCAAGTAATGATGAGTCAGGAAACAAAGGAACTCACTTCTGAGCAGAAACGGCGCTATAACCGTCATCTCATTCTCGACGGCTTTGGCAAGGAGGGGCAGCTTCGGCTCCTCAATGCCAAAGTGCTGGTGGTAGGTGCTGGCGGATTGGGTTCGCCGATAGTAATGTATCTTGCGGCTGCGGGAGTTGGTACGATAGGCATTGTGGATGGAGATACGGTATCTATCACAAACCTTCAGCGACAAGTCATCCACGGCACTTCAGACATTGGTCGTCCGAAGGTTGATTCTGCCTTTGAACGTGTCAATGATATCAATCCAGATGTGAATATTATCAAGCATGAGCTGTATCTTACTGAGGATAATGCTCTTGAACTCATACGTTCATACGACTATGTGCTTGAAGGCTCAGATAATTTCTCGACGAAATATCTTGTCAATGATGCCTGTATCATGCTCGATAAACCTTTCTGCATTGGTGGCATAAACCGTTATTCGGGACAGATGATGACGCATACCCACGGCACAGCCTGTTATCGTTGTCTCTTTCCAGAACCACCCGAGAAGGAAGATGTTGAGACCTGTTCGATGGTGGGTGTACTCGGAAGCATAGCCGGAATGCTTGGGACGGTTCAGGCAACGGAGGCGATAAAGTATCTTGCGGGCGTAGGAGAGCCGATGACCGATGCTATCCTCACCTTCGATGCCCTCAGTATGCAATGGATGCGTCTTGACTTTTGCAAGAATGACTCTTGTGCCCTTTGCGGAAAGAATCCGACAATAACCGAACTAAAGGAGTATGCCTTCAAACCATGCTCCAAACGTAAATAAATGAAAAGTGAAAAATGAAAATTAAAAATACGATTTACGCTTTTCACGGTAATCTGTATTTTATTATTTTTCATTATTCATTTTATAATTTAAATAAAAACACTATGTTCAGTGATGAATTAAAGAAAATATCATGGGATGAGACCACGCGCAAGATTGCCTCAAAGACAGAGCTTGACGTGCGTCGTGCCCTTGCCAAGGAGCATTGTGATGTAGAAGACTTCATGGCACTTATATCACCTGCGGCAGAGCCATATCTTGAACAGATGGCACGTTTGTCGCAGAAATACACCCGTGAGCGTTTTGGAAAGACGATGTCAATGTTCATCCCTCTCTATATCACAAACTCATGCTCAAACTCATGCGTGTATTGCGGTTTCCATCGTGAGAACCCTATGGCACGCACAATCCTTACCATAGACCAGTGTGAGGATGAATACAAGGCAATAAAGAGGCTCGGTCCTTTCGAGAACCTTCTTATTGTAACAGGTGAGAATCCGGCAAAGGCAGGTGTTGACTATCTTGCAAAGGCTCTTGACCGCGCAAAGCCTTATTTCTCAAATCTGAAGATTGAGGTGATGCCTCTCTCTACCGAGGATTATGCCAAGCTCACGCATCATGGCTTGAATGGCGTGATCTGTTTTCAGGAGACCTACAACGAGGCTCATTACAAGGACTATCATCCACGTGGTATGAAGTCTAAGTTTGAGTGGCGTCTTAACGGCTTTGATCGTATGGGAATGGCTGGAGTTCACTCTATCGGAATGGGTGCTTTGCTTGGACTTGAGAAGGAATGGAAGACTGATGTTACTATGCTTGCATATCATCTTCGTTATCTTCAGAAGAAGTATTGGAAGACAAAGTACTCGGTTAATTTCCCACGTATGCGCCCTGCCCAGAATGAGGGTTTTCAGCCAAATTGCTTTGTGACTGACCGTGAGTTGGCGCAGGTCACATTTGCTATGCGTATCTTCGATCATGATGTGGATATCAGCTATTCTACACGTGAGCCTGAGTTTATCCGTAATAATATGTGTACCCTCGGCGTTACTACCATGTCGGCTGCAAGTCGCGTGAATCCGGGTGGATATTACAGTTATCCGCAGGCACTTGAGCAGTTTACTGTGAGCGATGACCGCACGGTTGAGGAGATAGCTGACGCTCTGAAGAAGCGTGGCATAGAGCCTGTATGGAAGGATTGGGATGGGTCGTTCGACCACATTCATATAGTTCATAGTGCATAGTTCATAGTGCATAGTTTATAGTATGATTATAGTCATTACATTGCCAGAATATATTGACAGGGAGGCTGAACGAATCGTTCAGCGTCTCTGTCATGTTGATTTAGTGCATTTGCGAAAGCCGGGGACGAGTATTGATAGACTTGAAAGGCTTATCTGCGAGATACCATCGGAGTATCACAATCGACTTGTGCTTCACGATCATTATTCTCTGGCTGTGAAATATAATCTATATGGTGTGCATCTTAATTCCCGAAATCCTGAGCCTCCGATGGGATGGAAGGGTAGCATAAGCCGAAGCTGTCATTCTTTTGAGGAAATAAAGGAGTGGAAGGATAGATGCAACTACCTCTCGCTCTCCCCAATCTATGACTCTATATCCAAACAAGGGTATTTGTCGGCATTCAGCAGAGAGCAGATAGAAAAGGCGGTGGCTGAAGGTATCATAGATAATAAGGTACTGGCATTAGGTGGGGTTACTTTTGATAAAGTAGAAGAAGTGGAACGCCTCGGATTTGGAGGAGCAATGATATTAGGGGACGCATGGAGGTAGTTCATAGTGCATAGTTCATAGTTGAGAAAAGGTTAGAAGGTTAGAGGTTATGAGGTCAGCATCGCTCATGGGCGTTATTCGCTAAGGCTCATCAAGCTAAAGCAAGTCCGACCAGAAAACCTTAAAACCTAAGAACCTTAAAACCTTTAGAAAAATGGAAATAGTATTGACGATAGCTGGTAGTGATCCAAGTGGAGGTGCCGGCATACAACAGGATCTTCGTACCATAGAGTCATTGGGATGCTATGGTGCATCAGTAATTACGGCTCTCACCACGCAGAATACGCTTGGTGTACAGTCTGTTATGCCTGTACCTGCCGATGTGGTGCGTAGCCAACTTGAAGCCGTTCTTTCTGACCTTGAAGTTAAGGTAATAAAAATCGGACAGATACCATCTGCCGAGGTTGCCCATGTCATAGCGGAAACACTCCGCCAACAATTATCAATTATCAATTATCAATTATCAATTGTACTCGACCCCGTGATGATTTCCACAAGTGGTCGTCGCCTTATGTCGGAGGATGCTATTGATATTGTTGTTTCGGAGCTATTCCCTCTATGCACCCTTATAACTCCTAATATCCCAGAGTTCGAAACTCTCCTTGCCTTACAGGGATTTGATGCCCATAAATATAACCTATTAATAAAAGGTGGTCATGCGGAAGGCTCTGAAATGGCAGACATACTTTGCCTTGCGAATGGAACGGAGCGTGTCTATGCTACGGAGAAGATTGAAAGCACCAACCTTCACGGAACTGGCTGTGCCCTTTCAAGTGCCATAGCTGCATCCCTTGCCCTTGGATTTTCACTTGAGAAGGCAGTAGCAAAAGGAAAGGACTATGTAACGAAGGCTATTCGGGGGGGAAGAGATTTAGGAGTAGGACATGGGAATGGGCCGGTGTTTTGTAAGTGAAGAGTGAAAAGTGAAGAGTGAAGAATTTAAGTTTCATTATAGCGTAAGGCTAATGAACGGTTTTTGACTGCAATACAAACTTAAATTCTTCACTCTTCACTCTTCGTTCTTCACTCAAGATGAAAAACTTCTTTCAATGGAATAGTAACTGGCGAATTATCCTTTGGGTTTACCTCCATAATATCAGCCATCATATCCCACCATTTTTGCGTGATAGGATCAATACCGTTGCTCGTGTCCTGCGAATTGCCTTCGCCTGAACATTCCTGATAGCCGAAAAGAATGTTTGTATCCTTATCCCAAAAGATGGAATAATTACTTACTCCACCATCCTTAATCATCTTTACAAGCTCTGGCCAGATAGCGGCGTGACGTTTTTCATATTCAGCCTCATAGCCAGGTTTTAGGTACATTTTGAATGCGAATCTTGCCATAGTTTTAGTTTGTTTAGTTTTAGTATATCAAAAAATTATGTGCAAAAATAATGATTTTTTTTATAAAAATGCTTTCAGAATGCCTCAGAATGCACTTTTTTATAAAAAAATGTCAAAAAAAGGTACTAAAATTTGGATATTATTTGATTTTTTACGTATCTTTGCAAACGAAAGTAATACAGTAAGTAGTAATACGCTGAATCTATTAACATTAAACTTTATAATAAAATGAAAGAATTAGTAGAAAAGATTGCTGCTGCATATGCAGAGTTTGCAAAGGACGCAGCTGCTCAGGCTGAGAATGGTAACAAGGCTGCTGGTGCTCGTGCTCGTAAGGCTTCACTCGCTATCGAGAAGGCTATGAAGGAGTTCCGCAAGGCTTCTCTTGAGGCTGCTAAGTAAAACTTTTTTCTTAGTACTGAAAAAGCATCACCCAAGTAAGGTGATGCTTTTTTTGTCTTGTAAAAAATATAAAGTAATAAGTAAAAATTAAAAAGTAAAAAGTATGATTAGTATGTATAGCGAAAGGCTGTCGGGAAAATACTAACCATACTTTTTAATTTTTCCTTTTTCCTTTTTACTTCTTGTAATTAATCTTAACCTTCTCTACAATATGGCTGATAATGCGCTTACGCTTTCTCTTCGGCTGCTCTGGAGTAGCTTCCGGAGCTGCTACAGGCTCAGCCTTAGCAACAGGCTTTGGTTCTGGCTTAGGTTCAGGCTTTGCCTTAGCAACAGGCTCTGCCTTTTTCGCTTCAGCCTTTGCCTTCTTTGCTTCTGCTTTTTTAGCAGCCTTAGCTTCTGCCTTAGCCTTTTGAGCTTCAGCCCTCTTCTCTTCTGCTAACTTCTGTTTTGCAGCCTTTCTTGCCAAAGCCTCTTGATGTATGCGTTCCTGCTCCTCGAGGTTTCTGCGCTTGCGCTCTTCTTTCGCTCTGAGGCGTTCCTGTCTCTCAGCTTCTCTCTGAGCCTCGGCAGCCTCGCGCTCCAGACGCTTCTTCTCAAGATAGACCTCTTCCGGCTCCTCATAGTCAGAGGTGCGGCAATCAACTATCTTATAGTCTGCGATAAAGCATTTCTCATACTCCTCGGAAAAAAGCAAAAGGAATCTGCCATGTCCCTTTGTTCCCTTTACAAGGTATTCCTTACCGTTATTCAGTTTGACCATGTTGCCACGATGCCACTTGGTTCCGTAAAAATCCTCTATAGTCATATTGATTTGTTTTTTGATTTATTTTTCCGCAAAGATAGCAAAAATAAAACAAACTTTAACGCCTAATGACGAATTTGTGACATTTTTTAATGTTTTTTGCCCGTTTTTTATTTATATGTGGAAAAAAAATAGTATATTTGCAGCAAGATTTAAGATGTAATAAAAGTGTAAATTAAAAATTAAAAAGTAAGAAGTGGCTGATCATGCCCATTAGCTCCAAAGCTAACCATACTTTTTGATTTTTCCTTTTTACTTTTCAATTTAATACGTTATGATAAGAAAGACAATCGCAATGGCATTGCTGTCGCTCGCGACTTTATTGCCGGCTAACGCACAGTTTGCTCAGGCTCCTGCCTTTCCTGGAGCAGAGGGATATGGAAGATATACCTCTGGCGGTCGTGGAGGTAAGGTCTATCATGTGACGACTCTGGAAGATGATATCGAGCACCCTACGGAGGGTATGCTCAGATACTACATTCAAAAGAAGAAAGGACCACGTATTATCGTGTTCGATGTTGCAGGTACCATAGAGCTTAAGGGTGTGCTTAAGATTAATAAAGGTAGTATAACTATCCTTGGTCAGACTGCTCCGGGTAAGGGTATCTGTCTGAAGAACTATACGCTCGCCATTGGTAGTGCCGACAACGTAATCATCCGTTTCCTACGTTGCCGTGTAGGTGATATTGATGATGCGGATGCTATGTCTGCATCTCACCACGACCTTGACAAGTATGGTCTTGACGGCACTCACCGCCGTATCATTATCGACCATTGCTCTATGTCATGGAGTACCGACGAGGTTGGCTCGTTCTATGGAAACAAGGACTTCACCCTCCAGTGGTGCATTCTTTCCGAGAGCCTTCGTGCAAGTACCAACAAGAATGCCATTCACGGATATGGTGGCATCTGGGGCGGTGAGCGTGCTTCATTCCACCACAACCTCCTTGCCGACAACGATTCACGTATGCCACGTTTCGACCACGGCTATGTATCAACGCTTGCCGGTCCTGTGGATTGCGTAAACAACGTAATCTATAACTGGGGTGGTAACTCTACATACGGTGGTGAGCAGTTGCCTGGCAAAGAGCCTAAGAAGATTAATCTCCGTCACAATTATTACAAGCCAGGACCTGCTACTCAGGAGAAGGCTATGACACGTTTCTTCAATCCTACTACCTTCTGTAAGAACTGCTGTAAGGAGGATGGTACTCGCTGTGTTCCTGCCCAGATCTACATCAAGGACAACTTCATGGAAGGTTCCGAGGAAGTTACCAAGGACAATACAAGCGTGAAGGCCATCAAGATGGATAAGAAGGGCGAACTCACTTACGATGAGTGGAAGGCAAAATGTGTTTCTCCAGAGCCATTCACAGCAGATGAGGCTCGTTGGGAATATCCTACAGTCAGTCTCGACAAGGATCCTCAGCGTCTTTTTAATAAGGTGCTCGACTATGCTGGATGTTCATTCGATCGTGATGCCATTGATAAGCGAGTTACCGCATCGGCTCGTAAGGGCGCATCTCGTCTTGAGGGTAGTAATGGTTCTGAGGGTGGCTTGATCGACTCTGCTGATGATGCAGGTGGTTGGCCAACATTGAAGGGTAAGCCACAGCTTGATACTGATGGTGACGGAATGCCAGACAAATGGGAGAAGGCTCATGGTCTTAATCCTAACGTTGATGATGCCGGTACTTTCAAGCTCGATCCACGACAGTATTACACCAACCTTGAGGTATATGCCAACAGCCTTGTTGAGGACATCGTGAAGGCTGGTCGTGCAGAGTGCGAAGAGACTTTCGAAGAGTATTATCCTGACCTCACAGAGGCAAGGAATAATGCGAAGAAATAAGGGTAAAGAGTAAAGTATAAAGGGTAAATTATAATGTAGATAGAAAGCGCATCTCAGATGAGGTGCGCTTTTTTCGTTTTAAGCCCTTCCATTTTAGGGGGATAGGACGTAGTTTCTCCATCACAAGTCCATCGTTAGTCCATCGTTCCTCCATCGAAACGATGGACTAACGATGGAGTAACGATGGAGTATCGATGGAGTAACCTCGGAGGAAGAGCGAAGAAACAACGGAGAAATGACGGAAAAATGAGGGAAAAGGAGCGGGGATTTCGTTTGTTTCGTGATTCTCGTGTTCTAACAAAACTCTGCGTTTTGTGGAGTTGGGGACGTTTTTTGAAAAAAAATACAATAGCGTGATGTTTTTTTGCGAAAGATTTAGTAACTTTGCAGCCAAATTACGAAAAAAATGCTAGTAAGACCGAATTTATTATTGTTTTCTTTGTTTTTGGCTGTGTTTGTGAGTCCTGTGAATGCGCAGGATCAAGTCGCTTTCAAGAAGGCTCTTGCAGAGCTGGAGATGCGTAATTCCCAGACTTCGTATATCAATGCGTCTCACAGGACTGATTCGCAGATGGGATTTGCCCTTGAGACGAATCTGTCAAAGAGTGCTACCAATGAGCAGTTGGATAGCATAGCTCTTCATGGCAAGTTGCCGGCTATGCGAATGCTTGCCTATTACACGCTCCTTTGGTTCAGGAAGGGTGCATATTGTGCTGAGCTTATGCCAAAGATGCTGGCAGATGACGGTAAGGTCATAGTGGCGGCAAGTGGCGATGGCAGGACGACCACGGTGAACAGGTTCGTTGCAACCCAGTCTTCTATGAAGAAAGGCATCTTCACCGATTGGCATATTGACAAAATCGACTCAATGTTCATAGCCTATCCTGACATCCGCACAAAGGGATATTATGCCGAGGCATTGAAGAGATGCAAGGGCGTGCCAAAATATTATCGCATGTTCAACAAGCTGTATGACGAGGGCGACAGCCTGATGTTGCCATACGTTGCCGTATATAAGAAAGACAGGGATATCCCGAAGATTATAACCGCCATAAAGGAGTATTCCATGGGACAGGCAGCAAAGCCAGAGGATGAGGTTGAGCTTGACCTTGATGAATATGGCCGTACCAATCAGGGACTTAATGCCGTGATAGAATGGCCTTGCCCCGCATTTACGCCAGTTCTCGAGGAAATGGGTAAGTACATGTTTGCTCGTAAGGGATTCTTCTACATCAGAGGGCAGTTTTATTTCATGGCTCTTATGGCATACGATAACGATTGGTCGTATAAGCTTATAGAGCGTTGTCTGAAGAAGAAGAAACTCATACAGTATTACAGCCGTATCTTTACCGAGGCATTCAAGTTTAGTGGCAGGAAACCGCGCTATATGCCTTTGGTTGAGAAATATGGTGATATGCAGGTGCTTAACCATACGGTTACATATGATGATTAGATATGTTTTAATTACAAATTACTAATTACGAATTACCTATTTAACGTGAGTTCGACGAAAAGCGCCGAAGGTGCGACACCTAAAAGGGTAGTACGCAAGTGCTACCTATAGCGATATTTTTTTTAGTGAGCGCCGTAGGTGCGACACCTAATAAATATAATAAGTATCGGTCCTTCAGACCTCACACCCTAAATAACGTCTTTATATCCAGGGCTTGCGCCCTTCGCTATTAGGTATCGCTCTTTCAGAGCTTCTTCAAC
>Ga0310695_10006469_pt1 | contig 19328 bp, 21 predicted proteins | sample RumenRJG_04DNA_FD_203882 | JGI IMG/M metagenome (GOLD analysis project Ga0310695, IMG submission 203882) | Bovine rumen microbial communities from Lethbridge, Alberta, Canada - RJG_04 (v2) (version 2) | ecosystem: Host-associated > Mammals > Digestive system > Stomach > Rumen | place: Canada...
TTGAACTTCATTCGTGGTGACGCAGGCCATTATGGCAGCCAGAACGCCCGCCTGGGCAGCCGCGAAGGTCGGAACGACGGACACGACAGCCACGCCACCGTGGGACGGGATTCCTGGCTTAGGAAGGCCCTGCCAGTAGGCGCAGAGCTTCGCCGCCATGTTGGCAGGCGTCCCGCTGGACGGGTCGAGCACCGAGAAGGCGCTTTCCAGGAGAGACTTGTCGCCACCCGCCGAAAGGTCCGCACCGAGAATGATGCCGCCCTTGGCGTAGTCGTCGTAGGCCTTGGCGAGCTGCGGGGCCACGCTTGTCTTGCCGTCGGCAGACTTGACAATCCGGGAAAATTCGGAATCGAGAGTGTCCAGGTCAAGCATTTACGCCCCCGTGTCCTGTTTGTCCGTCGGTGCCGTAGGAGCGCCGAGGTTGCCGATGTGGGTGTGCTGGTTGTAGTTGTCGCGCAGCTTGGAGAGCTTGCCTACCTTGTCGCTCACCTCGCCGTTCACGCGCAGGTCGCCATCGACATCGATGCCGCCATCGGCCTTGATGGCGATGGTGCCGTCATCCTTGAGGATGATGTAGTGGGCCTTGTCGCTGTAAAGCGCCGTTTCGCCCTCCTTTACGGCGGGGCGGTCCTTGCCGTCGCTTGCGACCGCAATGACAACATTGCCGAACTGAAGGAAAAGGCAGCGTTCGCCGGGCTTTGGAATGCTGATGAAGCCGAAGTGCTGCATCATCTGCCGTTCTTCGAACTGTATGCCGTTGGCCTTGCCGCTGATACTGCGGAGTTTTCCAGCGATATCCTTGCAGCTTGTCACGACGCTAGTGAAAAATTTCATCATAGGGAGCCTCCCGGCTGGAGTTCCAGGCGCGTGCGCTTGCCGTTCTGCCTGTCAAGCGTGAACGTGCGGCGCTTGATAAGGTAGGAGTCCACAGCGCCGTTGTAATGGTCTTCTACATCGCAAAACGCGTTGATTGTCCAGGGCATTCCGTTCTGAGAATGTCCGGGAACTGTATATTCGAGCTGGATTGCGGAAGCCTTTTCCGTCGCCAGCTGGAGCTCTGCGGTGCGCTTTGCAGGGCCCTCGTTTTCGTTCCAGTTCACGACAAGCGGACGGTAGAACGGGAAATCGTCGTTTTTCACCTTTGCCGCCACATACTTGATGTCGTCATCATCCTGGCTTTCGCCGATAACCTTGATAAGCGAATGTTGCCCGTTCAGGGTCTCGGTAACGGATCCTTCGATGTAGTCCATTTCCTCGCCGTTTTCAAAGGCGTGGATCTTGAAATCAGCCTTGCCGCGCTCAACCGGCTTGTCAAAGACCAGTTCGCCTTCGGGAGACGCCCAGAACAGGAAACCCTGCGAATTCGCCGCCTTCTTGAGGACATCGAAAACGCTGTCGCCCGGAGAAAGTTCCACAAACTTTCTCTTGACCTTGACTTTATCGGAGCCCGATTTGAAAACAAAATCCTTCCTGGAGATAAACGGAAGGTCGCGCACCAGCTTTTCAGCCAGTGCGGGCAAGGTAGTCGGCAAAGTTCCGAAGTTTGTCACGCTGGAGTCTGCCAGGACGGACGCGACGGAACGGCCCTCGATTTCCAGCTTTGGGCCGCTGCGAGACAGCGAACGACGCACAGAATCGACAAGACCCTTCATCACGCATTTTCGATTAACGAAAATTTCGCAGGAATCGCCCTTGTTCACTTCATACTTAGAATCACTTTCGAACTGGAACGAGCCTTCCGGTGAATACAGGTCGGTATCGATCGTGTAGCTCACGAACCTGTCAGCACGCGCTTTTTCCACAAGCAAGATGACTTCATCATTCTCCATAGACCATCACCTTGCCTTGCATGAAAGTGGGATTCTTGACATTGTTCAATGCGCAAAGACGTTCAGCGGCCTTGTAGTTCAAGCCGTTTTCCAGGGCAATCTTGTGAAGCGGAGTTTCGTGGGACACATCGACCGTCTTTGTGGTCATGTATTCCAGCTTTATGCGAAGTACCGCATCGGATAGCATCGCGGCCATGTTCTTGAGCCTGTAAGGGCTTACAGCCTGCGGAAGGACTTGCTGAATGAACTCCCTTGCCAGGGCTAGGGTATCTTCCAAATCGGCAGGCGTAACAAGGTAGACTTCGCTTTCCTCTGCCAGTTCACGGCCTTCGGCATCGTCCATGACAATCCGTTCTGCGGCGAAGGATTCGCCCATCTTTTTCTCGTCATCGGAAATCTGCTTGGCAGTCTCTGTCGCGACTGTTGCCGCCGCAAGGGTCGCAAAAGCCGAACGGACGCTTGCAGGGGCGTCATAAAGGGATGCCAGCATAGAAGACGCGCTACTCACCAAAGTGGCCGTAGAAGCCCTGGATTTGCCATTATTCAGACCTGTCTTTCTGGCAAGAGTCACGAAGGAATCGCAACATTCCTGGATAGCCTTTGTCAAGGTTCCAGATAGCGAGTCCAAGTAATCGATAGTAGTGTTGATAGCATCGACGGGAGCCTGGACGGTAGCGAGAACTCCAAGAAGCTGCCCCATCGCCTTGCTTGTCGCATTGGCAAAGCTTCGTGCGGCATCGCCAAGAGACGACCACGCGTCAATAAGCGACCAGTCCGAAGAACCCGGAATGTCGGGAACGCCAGTCTGTTGCATCGATAGAGCCACGCTTTCCTGTACTTCCAGGTTGAGGGCCTGCGCCTGCTTGAAATTGTTCTGGTAGGGGTCCGTGTAGCTTTGGATGTCGGGCTGGATTTCATCGACTTCGAAATCGAAGGTGAACTCGCAGAAACGGCGACGGCGGTCATTTCTGAAAGAAGCCGTCTTCGGGTAGCCGTAAATAGTCCCGTGGTCCGGGTGAAAGAGTTCTACAGGCTTCTTGAAAATGGACAAAAACCACTTGCGCAGCGACTGATAGTTATTGTCGTAGTCTTTATTCGAGAGAACGCCTGAAAACTTGAAGGTTTCCGGGTTGACGCCCATGTCTTCATGGTCCGCCCCGTTCTTGTAGGGGTAGGTCGTGGACGAGATGGCATGAGAGATGTCATCGTCGATGGATACGAGCTTAAGTTCCCACGGGCCCAGCTTTGCGGTCTTCGCTTCTGCCATTTACGCCCCCCAGCCCGGTGTATTCTTGTGGACCTTGACCTTGGGCGGCTTGCCCTTGTCGGTTTCCACTACGGTTTTCCCGGAAGAATCGATGTTGATTACAAAATTCGCCATGTATTCCTGGGCAGACACGCCATTTTTTCCGTCGCCGTTCTTGATGGCGTTTTTCATCAGAGTGTTATACATGTTCAGGTCGGCATAGAGCTTGTCGAGTTTCTTCTGCGACGGCAAAAAGCTGTTTTCTTCCTTCTGGATTTCGAGCAGGGTTTCGCCGTGCTTCTTGCTATACACCGCCGCCTTGCTTCCATACCGTTTTTCGAAATTCTCCTGGTTACGTTCCACCATGGCGCGGCTGTTCGCTTCGACATCGGCAACGACATTGCGCCATTCCATGAACGCCTGGCCAAAGTCGTAGATCTTGTCCATTGCCCAGGTGGTGGCAGCCGTAAGGCCGATGCGCCCCAGGGCAGTATTGCCGAGCTTGTTCAGCCCCGCACGTGCGGTAGAAAGTCCCTGGCGGAACTTGCCCACCTCTCTTGTGGTAGTTTCCATCGCCACGGAGGTCTGCTTTGCCATATTCTTGACAGGCGGAACATCGTCGTCCATGTAGTCGGAGCCACCGCCTAAACCGTCGCGCATGTTGACCACGAATACCTTCTGGACGGAAGCGTTCAACGCAGAAGCGCCCGCACTGGTGGCAGACGGTCCAGCGCCGCCCTTCTTGCTCCAGATACCCTTGATATCCTTGGCAAGCCCTGCGACATCCTTCACGAGGCCTCCAATCTTGACGGCACCAAGGGCGATTGCGGCAACGGCCATGGCCTTGAAGCCCGCCGTGACTATTCCCTGATGGCGGGAAAGGAAGCCAAGCGCGGTCGTGAGCTGCTCCACGGGGCCCGTAAGGTTCGTGTCGGCAAATTCCAAGGCGACATTCTTCATCTTGTCAACATTGCTGTTGAACGAATTGGACGCCTTTTCGAAGCGCTCATCAAGCACTTTCGTATTGGTCATGCCTTCCTGGCCACTCTTTGTAATAGCATCCAAGGTTTCCCACCCATTCTTGTATTCGGTGATGATGGGCTGCAACGCCTTGATGGAAGATGCGCCAAACAGTTTTCCCAATTTCTGCAGGTCACCGTTCGTTTTCTGCATCAGCTGGCGCATAATAGCGTCGAAATCGTTAAATTCCTTGTTCTTGTCAAAGACATGGACCCCGATTTTATTCAGGTCTTTCGCCTTTGCCGTGAGTTCGCTGAAAAGAGCCGAGACGGACGTGGTAAGCTCCGCTTCGCTCTTAATCTGGGAGTTCATCACCTGTAAATAGCCGCCGAAACTAGCGAACTGTTCCGCAGTCTTGATGCCGTGAGTGGACGTAGTAGCAAGAAGAGCCTTGCCTTCGCTTGCAAAAGAGCGCAGGACAAAGGAACCCTGGTCGCCCTGGACAATGAGTGAATTGAAGAATTTTGCGACTTCATCGGCGGTCAAGCCCATGGTCACTTTCAGGGAAGATGCGACATTAGCCAGGTCTTCCACAGATGCGCCGGAAGCCTTGGCAGTCTTTGCCAGGATTCCGCCCATTTCTTCGGCAAAATCGAATTTACCCGTGATTTCACCGATCTTTGAAACACCGTTCAAGATTTCATTGGCGGCAACCCCTGTTTCGACCGCCGTCTTATGCAGCGATTCGCGGAACACCTTCGTGTCCGCGTCGCTTTTCTTTGCCGCAAAGCCGTAATACATGAGCGATTCGGAAAGGTCGCCCACGTTCTTGACAGCCATGCCAAGCCCACCGCCAAGAACCAACGAATTGAAAGGCGTGACCATACGGTCTGCAAGCCCCCGTAGGGAACTGCCGACACGCGCAATGCTTGCACGGGCACGGACGCCAAAGCTGTTAATCGAGGCGGAAGACTGTCTAAGGCCTGTTTCAAGCCTTGTCGGGTCCGCGCCGATACGCAATGTAACGCTATTGTCAGCCAATGCTCTGCCATCCTTTATCGTTGGCCAAATAGCCCTTCATCGAAAAGATGAGGAGCCACTGGGCGTCGTTTAGTTCTCTTGCGGGGCAACCAAAATACGCAGAAGCTTCCAGGCTACAGGCAAGCTTAAGACTTTCGAGCGAATCTGGTCCGGTTTTTTTTTGAGAATGTCCTTGAGCTGTTCAAATTCTTCGTCCGAGAGCTTTTCCAGGTTCGGGTCGTTCTCGTCGGAGAATGCATTGTAGGCATCGCACAAGGCTTTCAGTTCGTCATTGGTGCACAGGGTCCGCATGTGCTCGGCGCTGGTGAACACCGGCTTTCCCGTGGCAGGGTCGGAGAACGCCCGCCACATACCGTGCACAGCTTCCTGTTCACGGTAGTCCGCCAAGTTCTGCATGCCGATTTCGATACCGTCACGGTTGAACTCCTGCTGGTTATCGACTTTAGCCTTGCGGGCTTCGGAAACCGTCAGGAGTCTCATGCGGACTTTCACGCCTGGGACACCGGGCCACTCGATATCCTTGAAGACATCGTGCGACGCCTTGATTTGGTCGATAATCGCAGATTCTGCGACATCGACCTCTTCGGCGGCATCACGGGCGGCCTTGATTTTGTCAGAAAAAGCGGTCATGGCTACTTCTTGTCCTCTGCGTAGAAGTCAAGCTGCGATTCCTTGGCGGTCTTGCCGTCCACTTCGTTCGGGGTAGACTTGAGCAGGTGAACGCCGGTATAGGTGACCTTGTTGCCGCCAACATAGTTGATGATGAAGGTCCAGCCGTTATCGTTCGAAGCCTCTTCCTTGACCCAGTCCAGGTCTGCACCGGATTTCGGGAGGTAGGTAAGCGAGAAGGAATGCTTCGCCGGAACCTTGATGTAGTCTTCGCCGTAGAAGGTTTCTACGGTGGTGGCGACTTCGGTTTCACCTTCCTTGAACTTAGAGAAGTCGGTGATTCTGGAGCCGTCTTTGACGAGAGTAAAAGAAGAAATTCTCATGGTTCACTCCTTACAGGTAAAGGTCGATGGTGGAATAGATCTGGTTCAGGCCAGGCACGACAGGGGCCGGAATCTGGCAAAGCATGCGGCCAGGTACGTTCGTCGATTCCTGCGTGACGAACTGGTCTTCGTATTCTTTGATGTAACGCAAGATTTCTTCTTTTTCAAGGTCTTCGGCCACCTTCTTGTTTTCTTCGTTGATGGCGTCCGCAAGCAGTGCATGGATAACCTTGTTTTTGAACTTCACTTTGTGCGTAGAAAGAATAGCTTCGCGGAAATAGTCAAGCGAAGCGATGACCCCGGTATCGTTGAGTTTATTCCATTCAGAACCGCTATTCTTTGTACGCGTGGTCACGGCACGCACGATGCAGAGCTGGCCATCTTCTTCGACGAGAGGAATCACGCCGCCGTTGAGCAGCAGATCCTGTTCTTCGCCACTCCACTTGTCTTCCAAAGCCGGGGTGGCAAGGCCAGGAATGGCTACGCTGTTCATCGGCACGTTCGGCTTGGAGTTGCTGGCAAAAATCGCACCGAGACCAGCCGCGATTTCCCATGCGGTAGCGTTGAGCTTGTTTTTTACTGCCGCGATGTGGATGCGTTCATAGTTATGGTACTTACCTTCGTTTGCGGCATTGGTTGCAGCCCCAGAAACAAGAGCAGTTCCATCCATAGTCGGAGTAGCCACCATGCCGCAGATGGCACGCTGACCACGCTGTTCGAGCGGTGCGGCAGCAGCTTCAAGATGTACCTTGAGATATCCGAGGTTCGTTCTGTCATTCACCGGACTTACGATGATATGATAGCGTTCCGCAAATACGAATGCAAGAGCGGTTTGGAGGTTCACAGTCCCTACGCCAGCCGTAGCGGTGGTAGAACCGGCTGTCACGCCTGTTGCCGTACTGAACCCACTCACGTTGAGGCCACCCGCAGCCGTGGAAACATACTCACCCTTGCACTTTGCAGTAAGGGTGATTGTTCCAGAAGAGGCTTCAGCGGTAAACGGAGCGTCTGGGGTGTTGTTGATTTCAGCTGCGAGAGCCGTGGCGATATCGGCTGCCGCATCAGTCTTTGCGACGCCGGTCACGATCTGAACGCCGTTGCATTCGACGCCCACCTGACCTGCAGCAGTTGCATTTCCAGTAAGCGTGAACGCCCAAGTGGCAGCAGAACCGCCAGCCACATTGTAGCACAGGAACGAAATCTGTGCATACTTCCAAGCCTTCTTAGCAGCCTTGTACATCTGCATGAGCACGGATCCCGCACCCGCGAGGGCTATTGCATCCTGCTCGGTAGCAACTTCCGTCGGCCTGAATGCCGCAATGCTGCCCGCAGATGACTTGTCGCCGATAAGCAGCACCTTCTGGATGTTGGCGGGGAGTCCGTTCGGGCCTGCATAGTAGTTGTAGGCCGTGTACGAACCCGGGATTTTAGTTTCGGGGATATTAGGGGACAGGTTCATTGTTTACCTCTTTGAAAATGACTTCGCCCTGGGCAAGAACCTCGTGTTCGGGCGTTTCGCTCTGGAACGTAGAGCCGATGGAGAGCAGTTCCCTGTAGTTTTCTTCGGCGGCTTCGGGCACGACCGTGAACTGCGTCTTAAACTTGATTTCAAACAGCGTCAGGGCGATTCCAAGATGCTCCGTATTCGTCACATCATTCCAGCCGCTAACGGTTAGGGGCTCCATCTGAAGCCCGAGATCGTTATGGTGCAGCTTCTGCACCACATAGGACACCATCGGGTGAATCATCTTCCTGCGCTGTTCCTCGTTCGCAAGGTTCTTCACGATGAGTGTCACCACCACCTCGACGGACTCCGTAATCTTGTCCATTCCTTCCGGCTCGAAATCGCCCTTGATGATGGCGACCGTAAAGCTCGGGTGAGTGATGGTCTGTAATTCCTTCTGGATATCGACCGCCTTGAAGACCATCTGCGGGACATTTCCGCCTTCAATCAGGTCTTTGACAGCCTTTTCTATCACATAGCAGTTAGTAATGGCAACCGGCGTACTCATCAGAACCTCATGGATTCAAGCGAAAACATGGCTGGTCCGCCGTTCAGCTTCGAAGCGACGGAAAAGCCAGATTCGACGACAGGTTCATCAGGATCCACACCGATATCCTGTTCGCCATCGGCAATGCGGATAAGCAGCTTGATGGCGTTATCGTAGCGGAGTTTCATACCGTCAGTGATATTCAGCTCCGTCACGCGTTCGTACAGATTGTAGATGCTCAGGTCAATGCAGACCATGCGCAGCACTTCCGGGACACTCTGGAACGGACGCGGGAAACGCTTCCTCACGTAAGAGTCGATAAGCGTGGAACTTTCCTTGATGGCCTTTTCCACGATTTCGACATTGACCGTGCCAGTCGCGTTCGGCGAGAGGTCGTCAGTGACCTCTACCAGACGCGCCTCGGGCACATGGCCCTTGATGTCCTCGTAAGTGCAATAGTTCATGGGAGCCTTAGCCTGCGGCCTTGATGATATTCTTCAGGAGGAAGCCTGCATCCTTGGCGACCACGACTTCCTTCTGGTAGAAGCCGGCCTTGATGATTTCGGCACCCTTGAGGCCAATCTTTTCGTCTTCGATGATCGTTGCGTAACGGTCACCCACCTGTGCGGTCATACCCCAGGCGATGCCTTCCTTGAGCGTGGAAAGCGGCTCGGTGTAATGGGCCCAGATGTTGTTGCCCCAGCAACGTTCGAGCTGCGGATTCTTGGCGTTCTTGGTGGTGTTCACGCGGGCTTCACCGACGAGGATGTCATCGACTTCGAACAGGGCCTTGATTTGTTCGCGGGTAGCGACGCCAGCGCCGTTGGAGTTCGGGTAGATAGCGCGGAGTACGTTCGCGTCGGTGCGGAGCTTTGCCCACACGACGGCGTTCATGCCAAGGATATTCGGACGGGCAAGCGGCTTTTCGAGATAATCAAGAATGACTTCCACGATATTGAAGCCGTCGGCACCGATACCCTGGTTGTCTTCGTAAGTATGCGAAAGACCGGTTCCATAGTTCGAAGTATTCTGCACAATGCCTGCAACACGCATTTCCCTGCCCAGAAACACCTGGTTCATAAGATATTCAAGGTTCGTATTGACAAAACGTTCCTTGTTCTTGATCTGGTCGATATCTTCCTTCGGAACAATAGTCTGCAAGCCATGGGCTTCGGCAACAGAAGCCTTTTCTTCGCCGGAAAGGTGGATGATATTCGGCTCGGAAGTGCGGCCCACATGGGTATCAGGTGCGGCAAACGAATCGCCCTTGGTGCGTTCGTAATACTTGAACGCAAGTTCCGGGCCGTCGAGCACCTTGACCGGCATCACCTGGTCGGCAATCATCTTGCCGTTCTTGTAGGCGGCCACAAGGTCGGTCTGCTGCACGCCAATCGGCAAGAGCAGGCCAGCGGCAAGAGCGCCACCGTCGGAGCCAAAGATATTGGCGAAAATCTGCGGAACGCCGCAGGCGGTAAGCGTGTCTGCACCTGCGAAGGCTGCTACAGAGCACACGAGAGCGAGGAGAATGAGCGGGATTTTGGTCATCTTCTTCATGTTTTTGTCCTTGTTAAAGTTTAAAGCCCTGCCGCAGTCTTGCCGCTGTAACCGAATGCGATGGTGATGAGGTCACCAGAGGCACCTGAAGTGAGAGCCACGCCGTAAGTTTCGGCAGACGCGCCAGCCGCGACAGCCTTGCCGTTCGAATCGACGGCGATAAGGTTACCGACAGCCACATTGCCGCCAGCGAGCACCTTCACGTTACCGCTGGTCTGGATGACGATATTCGCACCGCTTGCGGTATCGGAATCGCCGCTTACGCCGAGCGGAGCAGAAGCAGCCGTGCCGACCTTGACCTTGTTCGTGTCGGTTCCAGCCTTCACGAACAGGTGCTTGCCGATGGTTTCTTCGGCCTTGAAAGTAGTTTCGTTAGTTGCGGCACCCTTTTCGAGCTTGATACGCACCAGGTCGCCGTCGCCGGTTGCGGCATCGAGAGCGATAGCCACGTAGGCATCGCCAGCGGCAGCGGCAACAGCCTTGCCGTTCGCGCCGACCTTGAGCTTTGCGCCAACGGCGAAAGCACCGCCAGCGGTCACTTCGGCAATGCCGTCAAGCTGGACATCCTGGCGACCATCCTGTGCGGCATCCAGTTCGTAGCTCACGCCAACGGCATCGCCGTCAGCGGAAGCGAGTGCGACAGTACCTTCGGTTGCGCCAAGAGCGACAAATCGGAAGGCGGGGACGGCATTAGACGCCGTAAAATTGAGGACATTGCCCTTCATAGGATTCTCCTTGATTGTTTAAACCTTGATTCGACCGTATTCTTCCGCAGCTTCGGCAAACGAAAGCACGCGGCCCTTAGATTCCTGCTCCGCCTTGTACCTGGCAAGAGCTTCACCAGCCGCAAGCTGCGGCGTATCGTGCATGCCCTGGGATTCGCCGAACTCCACGATCTTCGGGAGCGCGGCAACCGTCTTGGCAAGCACATTTGCAACATTCACGCGTTCATCGCCTTCGCCGAAGCAGCCTTCGCCATCGACGGGCACTTCCTGGCAGAAACCGAAAATCTTCATCAGGTTGTCCTTGAGTTCCTGATTGCAACGACCTTCGGAAATGGCGTTGTCCAAAGTCTCAGAGAATGCCGCTCCGGCACGGAGGCGCTGCGCCTGGAGCTTTTCGGCCCTGAGAGTATCGTTCTCTGCCCGGAGCGCGGCATTCTCTTCGCTCAGCCGCGTCGCTTCGCTAGAATTACCTTCCGGGATAGAATCGGTCGGTTCGTCGCGAGGGGGCGTTGTAGGCTGAGGATTCTGATTCCCGTTCTCCAGCGAATCAGAACCGTCGGTATTCGGTTCACCGAAAGAAGCTGTAGATTCAGCGGGCTTTTCCACGGCAGGTTTGGGCAGCTGCGGGAAATCCTTCGCATCCTTCAGGACACTTTCGATTTCTTCGATGTCCTTGATGGTGTATTCCGGGAAAACTTTGTCGGCGGCCTCGATGCCTTCCTTTTCAATGAGCTGTTCGCGCTGGCTGCGGAACAGGCGTCCAATGCCGCCAATCTTGTACACCAGCGACTCGAACACGGATTGCGGCACCAGGCGGTCCCATGCGAACGGCTCTGCAAAGACGCTCACGTCCTGCTCTGTAACGCCCTTGTCGGAATCGGCGAACATACCTTCGCCAAAGCAAAGCGGGGCCATACCCTTCATGGCAGGGCCGACCGCACCGAGAGCGCCCAGGTGTCGCAAACCCTTCTTCAAGTTGCTGTAAACGGCAGCCGAAAGATACTTGAAACCGCCCTTCTTTACCTCTTCGGCAAAGTCCGGGTCAACATCGTCGAGCTTCACCTTCAGCACCTTGTCTTCCACCTTGGAATCGACAATGGAGCCGACACGCGGATCGTCAACCTTCGGGTGGCCCTTGACCATCGGCGGCTGGTAGCCTGCGGCGAGCTGGTCGTGGATTCCCTGGTTGAGTTCTTCGAGGTCAGCTTCGCTAAAGTCGTGAGTGTTGCCCGCCATATCTACGACGGGGCCGGTCTTGAACGCCTCGACCCACGGTTCGCGCAGGTCGGTGGATTTCAGAATCTTCGGATGCTTATCTTTCATGGCTCCAAATTTACCCGCTTGCCCGCGAAAGAGGACATGACAATGTCATGCCCTTTGTCAGTGTTTTACGGCTACATTTGCACGGAGGTATATTCCATGGATAAAACTTTCTGGCAAGAGGCATTGAAACAGTTCGGCGTGGGCATTGTCTTCGCCGCCATGCTCGCCATCTTCTACACGAACGAAAACGCCAAGTGGGAAAAGAACGCCGCAAATGACCAGGTGCGATGGGAAGCCGTATTGAAGCAATACAGCGACGACCAGAAACGAGCACTCGAAGCGATACGCGCATGCTGCACCGAGAACCACGCAACACCCGGGAGAATGCCATGAGCAAGGCGGAACTCAAACCAAAGGCGAAAGAACTTTACACCATCCACCAGCTGAGTCTCGCAGACATCAGTCGCAGGCTCAACATATCCACGCGCACCCTGCAGAACTGGAAGGCAGAAGACCGCTGGGAAGAAACCCGCGCAGAAATCAGCGGCGGCGAAAAGAACTTCCACGCCGAACTCTTCAGCCTGGGCGAAGTGATGGCCCGAAAAATCAAGCAGGACGAACTCGACGGCGTGAAGATTGCCCCCGAACGCTACACCGCGCTCCAGCGCATCATCGACACCGCAGAACACGCCCGCAAGTACGAGGCCGTGGCACCGAAAAAGAACAAGTCCGACCTTTCCCCGGAAGAACGCGCCAAGAAGGCGCTCGAAGAAATCAAGAAACACCTGGGCGTTTTAAATGGCAGCACTTGACGATTTTTTCTTTCCTTACCAGAAGCGCTGGCTACTTGACAAAAGCAAGGTCAAGATTTTCGAGAAGTCCCGCCGTATCGGTGGAACGTGGGTCCAGAGCTTCGAAGACGTGCAGGACTGTATCGAACAGCCCGGACTGAAAGTCTTTTTCAGTTCCGCCGACATGACGGCTGCCGCCGAATACATCGACTATTGCGACTCCTGGATTCAGAAGCTCAACGCCATCGCCAAGGCGCTCGCCGAAGTCAACTGCGAAGACATCGAGGACTGCGTTTTCGCCGACGAAGACAAGGGCGTCAAATCCAAGCTCATCGAGTTCTGCAACGGTTCAAAGATTTACGTGCTATCCAGCAACCCCAAGGCATTCCGTTCCAAGGGTGGAAAAATCGTGTGGGACGAAGCCGCCCACCACGAGAACGACCAGAAAATGTGGGCAGCCGCGAAGCCTGCCGCCATGTGGGGCTATCCCATCCGCATCTTGTCAACCCACAACGGCGTGAACTCGCTGTTCTACATCCTCATCGACAAGTGCCGCAAGGGAGAACTCGACTACAGCGTTCACACCGTGCCAATCCAGCTCGCAGTAGAGGAAGGCGTTGCCGACCGCATCTGCGGCAAAAAGCTCTCCAGGAAAGAACGCGAGGAATGGCTGGAGCAGGAACACAAAGGCTGCTTGACCGAGGCGATATGGCAAGAGGAATACTGCTGCAACCCGCAGGACGAATCCAAGGCCATGATCAGCTACGAGCTCATCCACAGCTGCGAACGCCAGGGAGTGCTCGGGCTCGACAAGGCGACCGGCCCGCTTTACCTGGGTTGCGACGTGGCACGCCACCGCCACCTCTATGTCATCTACGTTCTCGAAGATGTAGGCGGCACGCTCGTTTGCCGCGCCGTCGAAGCCTACCAGAACAAAAAGTGGAGTTTCCTGGAACAAAAACTCTACAAGTACCTGATGCTCCCGAACCTTGTCCGTGCCTGCATCGACCGCACCGGCGTGGGCGACCAGTTCACCGAACGCGCCCAGGAAAAGTATGGCTCCGTCAAGGTTGAAGGCGTGCTGTTCACGAACACCGTCAAGGCAGACCTTGCCATCAACCTCTTGCAGGCTTTCGAAGACCAGAAGATTGTCATCGAGAAGTGCCCCAAGTTCCCCGGAGTCGAAGGCCGCATCGAGGACGAACAGGCCGAAAGCATCCACGCCGTCCGAAAGATTGTAACCACCGCCGGAAACGTGCGCTACGACGCCGCGAGCACCGAGCAGGGCCACGGCGACTTCTTCTGGGGGGCAGCCTTGGCGTACCACGCCAAAAACGCAAGCGACACGGGCCCGATATTCGTGCAAACGACCAATCCGTTCAAGGGGAAAAACGTGGATTTCAGCACCTTCTAAAAATTCGCACAGAAAGGCCCTTTCTAGCCCGTTTTTGTTTTGGACTAGTAAACGGTCATCCGAGTTTAGAAAATCAAAATTCAACGAATTTGAACGGCCATTCAACGAGATTAGAAATACACCGAGGACTGCATGAGCAAAAAGACCAAAAATAACCCGAACGAACCCCAGGGCAAGCGCGATTTGCAGCTCGCCAAGGAAGTCGCCACCCGGAACGTGGCGGAGTTCGTCACCGGGCTCGACTACCTCCCGAACCCCGACACCATCCTCAAGAACAACGGCGGCAACATCAAGGTCTATCGCGAAATGATAGACGCCCACCTTGACGCGGTGAAAAACAAGCGCTTCGCATCCATCACCAGCCGAGCCTGGACAATCGACGGAAGCAAGGGCGACCAGAAAAAGGCAAAGTTTGTCGAGGAATACCTCTGGAACATCGACCTCCGAAACGTCATATCGCAGATGCTCGAAGCAATCGGCTTCGGATATGCCGTCCACGAAATCGTGTGGAACACAGTCCAGACCGATCTGGGCACGCTCATACTCCCCACCGCAATCAAGGACCGCAAGCAGGAATGGTTCAAGTTCGACAGCGACAGCAAGCTGCTCTTGCAGACCAACGACGGTTCGCGCCGTGAAATGCCCGAGCGCAAGTTCCTTGTGACCCGCAACCGCCCCACCACGGCGAACCCATACGGCAACGCGGTATATTCCCGCTGCTTCTGGCCACTCGCCTTCAAGAAGGGCGGGCTCAAGTTCTGGATGCTCTTTGTCGAAAAGTACGGAATGCCAAAGGCTATCGGCAAGGTGCCGCCGACGGCAACCGAAAAGGAACAGCAAGACTTCCTCAAAATGCTCGTGGGCCTTGTCCGCGATGCCGTCGCAGTCATCCCGCAGACCGGCTCCGTGGAACTCCTGGAAGCAGGCGCGGCAAACGCCAACCCGCACAAGGCAATCGTCGATTGGGCAGATCAGGCGATGTCAAAGGCGTGGCTCGGCGAAACGCTCACCACCGAACAGACAAGTTCCGGTGGCACCCAGGCGATGGCCACCGTCCACAACGACGTGCGTGCAGACCTCGCCCTCGACGATGCCGCGATGATCGAGTCCAGCATCAACCAGCTCATCCGCTGGATTTACGAAATCAACTGGCCAAACGAAAAGGAAATCCCGTGGATGAACATCATCCTCCCGGAAGACCTTCAAGAAGCCCGACTCAATCGCGATATCAAGCTCACGCAGCTCGGCGTCAAGTTCAACGCCCAGTATATCACCGACATTTACGGCATCGACGAAAAGTATTTCGAAATGACAGAAGTCCAGCCGCAGGGCGGCATGTTCGCAGAAGGCCCCGAAAAGAAAGGCAAGGTCCGCAGCACAAGCCACGAGCTCCGCAAGCAGGTGAACGCATTCACCGAACACCTGGAAGACGAATGCGAAAAGGTTGACATCCTGGCACCCATCCGCGAACTGGTGGAAAACGCGCACAGCCTCGAAGAAGTCCGTGACAAGCTCATCGGCTGCTACGCCGAAATGCCCATGGAAAAAATCGCCGAAGAAATGGAACAGGCATTCCTTGCTGCAGACCTTGCAGGCAGATTCTCCATCCTCAAGAAAGCGGGCATAGTCAATGACTAAACGCATGGATTTCAAGCAGGGGGCGTATAAGGAAGCCGTCGATTACTTCAAGCAGAAAATCAACCTTCCTACAAAGCGCTGGAACGACCTTGAAGGTGCAATGCACACAAGGGCGTTTACCGTCGCAGGCGCAATGCGCGACGACATCCTGAGCGACTTCCGCAATGCCGTTGACAGGGCAATCGAGAAGGGCGACACCCTGCAAGACTTCCGCAACAACTTCTACGACATCGCGAAGAAGTGGCGTGCCGCAGACCCGAGTTTCGACGAGAAGATGGACAAACCGAAATACGGCGCATGGCGTTCAAAGGTTATCTACCAGACGAACATGGCAACCGCAGCGGCGGCAGCCCAGGAACGGCAGGCAAGGGCCATGCCCGACGTGTTCACCCATGCAAAGTACATTTGCCAGATGCTTCCTGGAAGCCGCGAAGAGCACAAGGCTTGGAACGGAACGGTTCTTCCAATAAAGCACCCATGGTGGCAAAAGCACAGTCCGCCAAACGGCTTTGGCTGTCTCTGCGAAAAGGAGTATATCAGCAAGTACGAAATGGATGCCGGGGACGAAAAAGTGACAAAGGCGCCGACCACCGCAAACGATACAAACAAAATTGGCGAAAACTGGGACTACAGCATAGGCGATGCCGACATGGGCTTGATTTACGCAGACAAGCTGAAGAAGGACCAAAAGAAATGGGGGCAAGCATCGACACAAGGTCTATACCAATACGCCGAAGAAAAAATGCCTGCGAGTGCCCCCGTCCTTCCAGCCATAGATGGCGGGAGATTTTACACCGAAGACTTAAACGAATTTACGAATAATTTCCAGTCGCTGCTAGAAACAGAACTGAAAAATATGAATGGTTTCCAGAAATACGAAAACGGTGTTTCTGTAATCGCCAAACTAAACGGAGTTGACTATCCGTTGTACATCAATCCGCGAATGGTAGGCAAGCACTTCTTGACCCATAGCGAGAGCGACGATGAATGGAGACCTGAACGAACGGCTTTTGTTAGGCATTTTATAGAAACGCTCAAGAACCCTGGAGCCGTTTATATCGAGTTTCTGAAAAACAAAGGCACCAATCAAGCCGCCATAAACGTAGACTTCGCGTCCGTTTTCCAAGGCGACAAGAAAAACAGTGCCGTAAAACTTGTTTTCAGAGCTTTGAACGGGAGACTTCAACTTTGGACAGCTTTCAATTCCAGCAATGCGAAAATCAAGATGAAGGGGACCAAAGTGAAATAGAAAAAAAAGACCACCCAGGCTATACATCAACAAGGGATCACCCGGCTACCTCATTCTGGATGTATCAGGGGATAACCGAGATCACCCATAATATACATCTTTTTTTAACGGAAGTCAATAGGAAATGTCAGATTTTATCAATGCAGACGTAGACATAGGCAAATTTAACGCGCTAATCGCCATAATGCGGCGAAATTCGGTAAATACAAGGCCCGTCATGGCTGCCGTCGGCAACCTGGTAGTCAAAAGCGTCCGCCAGAACTTCCGCGAAGAGGGCAGACCCGACAAGTGGGTCCCCTCGAAAAAGGCGAAAGGCAGGACCCTTCTTGCCACAGGCGCACTCATGAAGAGCATCCACTACGAGCTCGACAACGACGGTGCCGCAGTCACCGTAATGACCGGCCCCATGAAATACGCCCGCATCATGCAGAACGGCGGCAAGACCCCAAAGCACGACATCGTTGTAAGGAACCGCAAGGCTCTCAGGTTCACCGTCGGCGGCTTGACACTCTACCGCAAGAGCGTTCACCACCCAGGCTCGCGCATACCCGCCCGCCCCTACATGCTGCTCCAGGACGAAGACGAAGTAAAAATCAAGGATATGCTGGTAGACCACCTTGTAGGCGAAATGAAAAAACGCGGAGGATTGAAATGACCCTAGAACAGGCTAAGCTGCCCCGACTGCTCGGGCTTCTTCTCGACAAAGTTCATATACCTGTAGATCGTTCGCTCGCTGAGACCCGTTTCAAACGCAAGCTGGTGAACGGGCTTGTCGAAATTGTCGCGCATATAGCGGCGCACTGCGTTGGGCGTCATCCGGGCTGGGCAGGCTACATGGTTGCCCGCGAACTTCTTCCAGATACGTTTGGCGACATCGAGCCCCAAGGACTTCGCGACCCATTTCAAGTCCTCGTTAGGCAAGTCATCAACTGTAAGGGAATCCCAGACGCTCATTCTGTATTGCAAATATAATCAAATTGCGCGAAAAAAACAACAACATAAAAAATTCTTCCAAGGAAAACCATGCACGACTTCACGACATTCGAACGCACCGCACCCGTCGGTGACGACAACGACCCCATAAGAAAGTACATGAAAAAGTTCAGGTGCCAAGCCTGCAACAAGGACAATTTCCACATCCCGCTTAAAACCGTTGACGGGCGCACCGTCTGCATCCATTGCTGCATGACCGGCAAGGGCCAGGACATCGTTCTGGACAAGCGAACCGTGGACGCCCTGGAAGCCGTCGCCAACCGCATCAACGGCACCGACAACTACCCGCCCAAGGAAACTACAGAACCAACCACCACAAACAAAGGAACCAAGATGAAACTCAAGAACAAAGTCTCTCTCATCGGCAAGCTGTCAACGCTCGCCACGCTGCAATTCACATGGCCCGCGTTCGTCAACGAATACTTCCGTGCCGAATTTCAAAAGGCCGGCAACTTTACCGACAAGGACAAGAACGACCTGAACAAAATCATCCTGGCATCGTTGCTGCTCAATATCGCGGTCTTGGGACTGGCGATTGTGCAGGCCTACGACATCGTAGAATACGCAGTTACGCGCATAGGAGAACTGCTATGATAAAAAAACTTGTTCAAAGAGCAACAAAGGCAGTCAGCGACTTCACGGTAGAATACCCTTTCACCACATACGCAATATTATGGTTCTTCGTGGTGCTGTTGAGTGGCATCATTTATCGTCTAACATTGCAGCCGCAGCTTTTGCCAGGGCGATGACCTTCAACGAAGCAGCCTTTTCCGCATCAGACTTGTCAACAAAGAACGCCATATACGAAGCCTCGAAACACTCTATGCTGTACATCAGTTCTTTTCTTACATCCGCATTCATCGTAACCGCTTCGTGGGCTACAAGGTTCCTGGTAAAGGTTACGACCTTGTCTGCAACAGGGACAAGACTGGAACCGAAATTGACCGCCATCAAGTCGAATGCAACAGAACACATTCTGAACGCATCCGCAGTTCCAGCAGTCTTCGCTTGCGACAAGTAACTCATCACAAGTTTTGGAATCACCCTTTCGACATCACCAGATAATTCGTTCAACCTTTTGCCTATGCCCGAAACCTTGTCTTCAATATCCTTTTTCGCCGCGCTGTTCATTTCTTTCAAGACCGATTCAAAATCCTTCTTCAGCCTTTCAAGCTGGAGATTGAAATTCTTGCTCCACAGCCTTTCGGCTCCAAAGATTAGGAAAACCATGAACGCGGCAATGATGCCAATCAGCCAGGCAAACGAGCTGGAGAAAAACGCCTGCGAGTCCTTCAACGCCTGCACGGTAATGGAAGAATCCATGAGGACATGGACCGTATCGAAGGAGACTGTATGGACCGTATCGTAGACGATTGTGTGTATGGTGTCGGTGGGCATGGCTTACCAGTGAATTTCGATGATGTTGCCTATCACGCGGTAGCTTGGGCGGGGGGTGTTTCGGGTTCGGCGGTGGCTTGGGTGGTGGCGGCGTGGCGGGAGCTCAGGGCGAGGGCTACGACCTGGTTGAAGAGGCGGGAGAGTTCCTCGACGGTGGGCGTGGCGGTGCCGTTCTGCCAGGCGGTGAACGTGGCGGGGCTTACCCCCACGAGCTGGGCGAGGCGGCTTGCGGGCGTGTTCGACA
>Ga0310695_10006470_pt1 | contig 19327 bp, 19 predicted proteins | sample RumenRJG_04DNA_FD_203882 | JGI IMG/M metagenome (GOLD analysis project Ga0310695, IMG submission 203882) | Bovine rumen microbial communities from Lethbridge, Alberta, Canada - RJG_04 (v2) (version 2) | ecosystem: Host-associated > Mammals > Digestive system > Stomach > Rumen | place: Canada...
GTGTCGGTCCTTCAGACCTCATACCCCCTATATCGACAAATATGACAGCCCTAACGGACTGCCCTATTAGGTATCGCTCCTTCAGAGCTCTTTCAACCACATGATAGTCAACAATATACTACTGAATAAATTCGTCGAACTCACGTTAAATTATCCGCGAATTTATTATTGTTGACATGAGAATAAAAGAATTTACGATTAATTCACGGATAATTCACGGGCATTTACGTTCGCCCAGGGCCAAAATAAGGGGGTGCTGAGAAGTTGCAAATTCATAGAACTCACGTTAATTAATAACACGTTAATGCCGTATTCATTTTTTGTGAGTCTTTTTATTAAGTAAGTGGTCAAATTTAATTTGTTATCAAGAATTAGAGAATTAGAGATTTTTATTTTTTGAATTTATAAGAGATTTGTCGAAGACCCTCTGACCGTAGGGAAGAAATTTGAGAAATGGTCGCTTACGCTCCTGTTAATCACGGGCATTCTCAATGCTACGCAAGTAGCAATAATTCTCTCTTTCGCATTAATTCAAAATTGACTTTCCCTTCGGCCGTCGAGCTAAACCTTCTCAAATTCTCTAATTCTTGATTATAAAAATAAATTTTATCACTTACTTATACTACTATAGTTGTAGATTTTGAAACGTAGGCAAAAGAAGGGAAAACTTTTTTGCTAAAATTTGGGTACTTGAAAAAAAAGTTGTAATTTTGCACTCGCAACTCCAGAGTTGAGAGGTTAGGGGTTAGAGGTTAGAGTTCTGCATTCGAAACTTCAAGGGTTAGAGGTTAGAGCTTGACTTTAGACTTTTGACCTTAGGCTTTAGACAATAATTTCGAAAATAACAACAAAAACAATATTTATGAAACCAACACTTTTTCTCCTCGCTGCTGGTATGGGAAGCCGTTATGGTGGCTTGAAGCAGCTTGACGGTCTGGGCCCAAACGGCGAGACCATTATGGACTATAGTATATATGATGCAATCGAGGCCGGTTTCGGTAAGATTGTATGGGTTATCCGTAAGGATTTCGAAGAGCAGTTCCGCACACAGATCCTCTCAAAGTATGAGGGTAAGATCAAGTGCGAGCTCTGTTTCCAGGGTATTGACGCATTGCCAGAGGGATTCTCTGTACCAGAAGGTCGTGAGAAGCCTTGGGGCACTAACCATGCTGTGCTTATGGGTAAGGACGTTATCAAGGAGCCTTTCTGCGTAATCAACTGCGATGACTTCTACAACCGTGACGCTTTCAAGGTAATCGGCAAGTTCCTTGCTGATCTTCCAGAGGGTGCTAAGGGACAGTATGCTATGGTTGGTTTCCGCGTAGGCAACACATTGAGCGAGAACGGTACTGTTAGCCGTGGCATTTGCTCTAAGGATGAGAACGGCAACCTCACAACTTGCGTAGAGCGTACAAAGATTGCTCGTCTTGAGGATGGTACAGTGGCTTATCGTGCTGACAACAAGGAAGATGGTGAGTGGGTTCGCGTGGATGAGAATGCTCCTGTAAGTATGAATATGTGGGGCTTCACTCCTGACTACTTCGAGTATTCAGAGGAGTATTTCAAGGAGTTCCTTTCTGATGAGGCTAACATCAAGAACCTCAAGTCAGAGTTCTTCATTCCTTTGATGGTGAATAAGCTCATCAACGATGGCACAGCAACTTGTAAGGTGCTTGACACTACAAGTAAGTGGTTTGGCGTAACTTATTCTGAGGATCGTCCTGATACCGTAGCTCGCATCGCGAAGCTCGTTGAGGATGGGGTGTATCCGAATAAATTATTCTAAGAATAAAATTAACAATTAATAATTAATAATTAACAATTAACATAGGCTTCGCTTACTCCGACAGGCATGTTAATTGTTAATTAACGTGAGTTCGACGAAAAGCGCCGTAGGTGCGACACCTATATAAATATAATAAGTGTCGGTCCTTCAGACCTCACACCCTAAATAACGTCTTTATATCCAGGGCTTGCGCCCTTCGCTATTAGGTATCGCTCTTTCAGAGCTTCTTCAACTGCATGGTTTTCAATAATATACGGGTTGATAAAATTCATCGAACTCACGTTAATTGTTAATTGTTAATTGAAAAAGAATGCATGAATATAAATCTCATTTCTGAGGCTGAGCTTTCTCAGCTTCGTGATATTGTGGCCGGGGCTGAGCGTGTGCTTGTCCTCGGCCACACTAACCCTGATGGTGATGCTATTGGCTCTACCCTGACATGGGCGGAGTATATGCGTCAGCAGGGTAAGGATGCCACGGTGGTGGTTCCTGATATGTTTCCGGACTTCCTTCATTGGTTGCCTGGGTCAGAGACCGTAGTGCGCTATGACAAGCGTCCGGAACTGGTAGAGAAACTGTTTGCCGAGTGCGATACAATTTTCTGCCTTGACTTCAACGTGCCTTCACGCATAACGGAGACTCTTGGAGAGATGCTTCTGAAAGCACCAGGAAAGAAAGTACTTATTGATCACCATCTTGGTCCTGATATTCCAACTGTACTTACCGTTTCTCGTCCAGAGATGAGTAGTGCGTCAGAGATGGTCTTCAGACTGATTTATCAGTTGGGAGGCTATGAAGAGATGTCGCATAAGATGGCGGTAACGACATATTGCGGTATGATGACAGATACGGGTGGCTTTACGTTCAATTCCACTCGTCCTGAGATATTCTTTATCATTAGTCTGCTTCTTGAGAAGGGCATAGACAAGGATAAGATTTACCGTAATGTGTTCAATAACTTCAGCGACTACCGCTTGCGACTCGTGGGGTATGTGCTGTATGAGAAACTGCGAATACTCACACCACTCAGAGCATCGTATTACATTCTGACAAAGCAGGACCTGAAGCGTTTCCACTATGTCAAGGGTGATGCCGAGGGACTTGTGAATATGCCTTTGCAACTCAAGGGACATCGCCTGTCTATTTCACTTCGTGAGGATACTGACAAACAGAACCTTATATGGGTGAGTCTGAGGTCGGTTGATGATTTCCCATGTAATGAGATGGCCGCTCAGTTCTTTAACGGTGGTGGTCATAAGAATGCGTCTGGAGGTCGTCTGAATTGCTCTGTGAAAGAGGCTGAGGTGATTGTGCGTGAGGCGGTGAAGGCGTTTGCGCATTTGCTATAACAAATTGAAAATTGACAATTGAAAGTTGAAAATTTGTTGGGTTATTGGTTCTGCCAATTAAAAAAACATAAAATTTATTGAGTTACAGGAATTTTCAATTTTCAATTTTCAATTTTCAATTAAAAAATTATTAACTTTGTAGCGCAAAAATTATCATAGAATTAATGAAGAAAATATTTTATATCGTATTGCTTGCCGTTGTTGGCATGACGATGTATTCTTGTAGCGATGACTATGAGACGTATGCAGAACAGCGTGATTATGAGCTTTCACATCTCTCAAGTTTTGTCAATAATCCTTCTCTCGGTGAGATAAAAGGAAAGAAAATCAATGTCATTTCTGAGGAGCAGTTCCTTGCAAATGACACTGTTACCGATGTTTCAAAGAATGAGTTCGTGCTTTTTGAAAACGGTGTGTATATGCAAATCGTGAGACGTGGTTGTGGAAGCGTTCTGAAATACGGAGAAAGTGCAAGTATTCTTTGCCGTTTCAAGGAGTATAACCTCAATGGCGACTCATTGTTTACTACCAATTGCGATCCACTGTCATATCAGGATGCTTATGACAAGATTGATGTGCTAAATCTTTCTGGTACATTCAAGGCAAGTTTCAGTAAATGCGATGACAATTCTTCATACTATCAGGGTGTGATGGTGAATAGGTATTCTCAGATTTATGGTGGCGTGATAGATGTGCCAGGAGGATGGACTATTCCATTGTCATATATCAAACTTGGGCGTCCTACAAGTGCAGATGAGGAGATAGCAAAGGTTCGTCTTATTGTTCCTCATTCTGAAGGACATGCTTGGGCACAAAACCAGGTATGTGCTTTCTATTATGAAATAACATACGAAAGAGGACTTTAGCTCTTGTAAAGAGTAAGGTGAAAAGTGTAAAGAGTAAAGGGAAAAGTATAAAGTAAAAAGTATATAATATGACACTTATAAAGTCAATTTCTGGTATTCGTGGTACTATTGGCGGTCCTGCTGGTGATACCCTTAATCCACTTGATATCGTAAAGTTCACATCGGCTTACGCTACATTCATCCGTAAGAGCACTAAGAACCCTACAAACAAGATTGTTGTTGGTCGTGATGCACGCATCTCTGGTGAGATGGTGAAGAACGTGGTTTGCGGTACGTTGATGGGCATGGGCTACGATGTTATCAATATCGGTCTTGCTTCTACTCCTACCACAGAGCTTGCCGTTACTATGGCGGGTGCAGATGGTGGTATTATCATAACAGCTTCACATAACCCACGTCATTGGAATGCACTCAAGCTCCTTAATGCTCGTGGTGAGTTCCTTACAAAGGATGATGGTAATGAGGTTCTTGCTATTGCAGAGGCAGAGGCATTTGAGTATGCTGATGTTGACCACATGGGTAAATATACAGAGGAGAACTTTGACGACCGTCATGTAGAGGCTGTTCTCAATCTCAAGCTTACAGATCTTGAGGCTATCAAGAAGGCTGGCTTCCGTGTTGTAGTTGATTCTATCAACTCAGTTGGCGGTATCATCCTTCCAAAGCTCCTTGATAAGCTCGGTGTGGAATACAAGTTCCTGAATGGTGAGCCTAATGGTGACTTCGCACATAATCCAGAGCCACTTGAGAAGAATCTCACAGGTATTATGGATGAGCTTGCAAAGGGTGGCTATGACCTCGGTATCGTAGTTGACCCTGACGTTGACCGTCTTGCATTCATCTGTGAGGATGGTAAGATGTTCGGTGAGGAATATACCCTTGTAAGCGTTGCCGACTATGTTCTTGAGCATACCCCAGGCGCTACAGTAAGCAACCTCAGTTCTACACGTGCCCTTCGTGACGTAACGGAGAAGCATGGTGGCGTTTATAGTGCTGCTGCCGTAGGTGAGGTTAATGTGACCACAAAGATGCGTGAGGTAGGTGCCGTAATCGGTGGTGAAGGAAATGGTGGAGTTATCTATCCAGAGAGCCACTATGGTCGTGATGCTCTTGTAGGTATTGCTCTCTTCCTCTCTTCTCTTGCACATAAGGGTGTGAAGGTTAGTGAGTTGCGCAAGACCTTCCCAGAGTATTTCATAGCAAAGAACCGTATTGACCTTACTCCAAGTACCGACGTGGATGCAATTCTTGCAAAGGTAAAGGAAATGTTCTCTGCTCAGCCAGATGCACAGGTAAATGATATTGACGGCGTGAAGATTGATTTCCCAGATATGTGGGTACATCTCCGTAAGTCAAACACAGAGCCAATCATCCGTGTTTATTCTGAGGCACACACAATGGAAGAGGCTGACGAAATCGGCAAGAAACTGATGGGTGTGGTTTATTCATTCCAGTAAGCTTTTTTAGTGAAGAGATAAGAGTGAAGAGCTAAACCTTCTTCACTCTTAGTTTTTCACTCTTCACTTTCAGCATAAAAACGCCTGTCTGCATATAAGCGGACAGGCGTTTTTCTGTTATTCAAGTGAATATTCAACGGTGTTTACAACCCTGATCTTCTTAATATAAGGAGTATTGGCATCACGGTCTTCGATAGAGAACTGACCTTGTTGTGCGTTGCATAGGTCGCCAAGCTTGCTGTCAGAGTCTTCTGCGAATTTCTGTGCCGTTGTTCTGGCATTTTTCGTGGCTTCTTCCACCATTTCTGGCTTTACCTTATTGAGTCCTGTGAACTCATAGCTGATGGAGTTACTTCCGTATTCCTCGCTTACTATGGCTATGCCTTGTTTCATAAGTTCAGACTGGCGACGCATGAGTTGTCGAACCTTCTCTACGTCAGACGATGTGACTGTTATGACGGATGTTGCCTTATAGCGGTAGTTCATTATCTCGTTGCCGTAGTTGTCAGCCTGACGGTCGGTAATGACAGGTGGGTTTATGCTTATGTCGTTATCGCTAATGCCTGCTGATTTCAGGAAAGCAACGACCTTCTTGTTCTTGTGCTCCAGACGGTCGTACATTTCTGAAGGGTCGTTGCCAAGTTCTTTGTACATTAGCGGCCATGTAACCTTGTCTGCTTTAACCTCGCGTTCTGCGAGTCCTTTGACCGTCACTTTTCGGTCCATACTCTTGAATGTGACGATGCCATTGCGGAGAGTGAATCCGCTGACAATCAGAGCAATGCCTATGATTGCTGCTGAAATGAATTTTTCCTTGTTTTCCATTGCCTTAATGTTTTAGATGTTGTTGTATTTATTTCTGGTGCAAAATTATATGTTTTTTCTTATACTCCAAATCTTTTGCTCCTAAAATGAATGGGGATTTCCCTAAATGTTTTGATATTTTGGCTTAAGTAGGTAAAATCACAGATTTTTTTTCTTATCAAGAATTAGAGAATTTGAGAAAATTGAATTAATGCGAAAGAGAGAAGAATTGCTACTAAACGTGAGTTCGACGAATTCAAGACTGCGAGGGCTGAAAGCCCGACACCTAATAGGGCAGTCCGTTAGGGCTGTTATTCTATAGATACGTGATTAAAGGAGCGCTGTAAGTGCGACACCTGAAGACTTTAGGTGTCGGTCCTTCAGACCTCATACCCCCTATATCGACAAATATAACAGCCCTAACGGACTGCCCTATTAGGTATCGCTCCTTCAGAGCTCTTTCAACCACATGATAGTCAACAATATACAACTGAATAAATTCATCGAACTGACGTTACTTACGTAGCATTGGGAATAGTCGTGATTGTCAAGAGCGTAAGCGACCTTTCTCAAATTTCTTCCCTACGGTCAGAGGGTCTTCGACAAATCTCTTATAAATTCAAAAAAGAAATAAATCTCTAATTCTCTAATTCTTGATCATATAATTCAATTTGACTACTTACTTATTCATTATGAATTATCAATTAACGCAAGAAAGGTATTCCAAACGGAATACCTTTCTTGCGTTTTGAGCCTCTTGTCGGATTCGAACCAACGACCCCGAGATTACAAATCACGTGCTCTGGCCAACTGAGCTAAAGAGGCGGGTGGGCAGCTACTTACATCGCGCCGCTACAACCAACTACCTTTGCTACGTTCCCGTCCTGGAGGATTCGAAGGGAGCTGGCCGTGCAAGACTGCCCGTCTTGCGTTTTTTGCGGGTGCAAAGGTAGTAAAAATAAATGAATAATGAACAATGAATAATGAATAATTTGGTTCGCGTTAACTTTAATTAACAAGCTCAATCTCCCGTTTCTCCTTATAAATGCGTGTGCGCGAATGATAAATGGTAAAAAAACATCAAAAGCATGAAAATTGTTATGATTTAATGTTGTGATGTTATGAAAAATGAGTAACTTTGTAGCCAATTATTGCAAAATAAGAAAATGATAACAGTAGAAGAATATAAGCAGTTTAAGGCTTTTGCCCGTATAGATGGGGCAATGCTTGGTGGCATAATGTGTGGCACGTTCTTTGCTTTCCTGGCAAGTCTCAGTAATGTCGCATGGCAATTCGTATATATGTTGGGTATAGTTGCCGTGCCTGTGTTTGTGGCTTTACGTGTTAGGAACTACCGTGACAATATTGTTCAGAAACGTGTCAGTTTTCGTCGTGCTGCTGCATATAGTATGCATTGCTTTGGCTATTCATCATTGATACTTGCCATTGTGATGTACATTTATTTTCAGTATTTCGACCATGGAATGATGCTTGCTAACATGAAGAGTTACTTTGCATCTCCAGAGATGCAGGAGGCAATGAAAGTCTATGGTGTGGAGAAGTCGCTCTTTGACGATCAGTTGACGGTGATGTCTTCGCTTCGCCCGATAGACGTTGCTTTTTCCATGATTTCAAATACTCTCTTTGCCGGTCTCGGATGTAGCCTTTTAGTTGCGATTATCTCAAGACGAACTCCAAAGGCTATAAACAATTAACATTTGGAAATTAATAATAAACATGCCTTTCGCTTTTCTGACTTCTATATAGTGGAAAGGCTGGTTAAAGGCTGTTGCTCGATAGAATAATGAATATATCAGTTATAATACCTCTCTTCAATGAGGAGGAATCATTGCCGGAACTCTACGCTTGGATTGAGCGTGTGATGAAGGCAAATAATTTTACATACGAGGTTATCTTTGTCAATGATGGAAGTACCGACCATTCTTGGGATGTGATACGCAAGCTTAGTGAGAAATCAGAGAATGTGCGTGGCATAAAGTTCCGTCGTAACTATGGAAAGTCACCTGCATTATATTGTGGTTTCTATGAGGCACAGGGTGATGTCGTAATCACAATGGATGCGGACCTTCAGGATTCACCAGACGAAATACCTGAGCTGTATCGTATGATTGTAGAAGATGGATATGACCTTGTTTCTGGCTATAAGCAAAACAGGAAGCAGGGCGATCCACTTTCAAAGACTATCCCTACAAAACTCTTCAATGCTACAGCCCGTAAGGTTAGTGGCATTCATAACCTTCATGATTTCAACTGCGGACTCAAGGCTTATCGCAAGGAAGTGGTTAAGAATATCGAGGTTTATGGTGAGATGCACCGATACATTCCATACCTTGCAAAGCAGGCTGGTTTCTCAAAGATTGGCGAGAAGCCTGTTCATCATCAGGCAAGGAAATTCGGAAAGTCAAAGTTCATGGGCTGGAATCGTTTTGTCAATGGATACCTTGACCTTATGACCCTTTGGTTCCTGAGTACTTTTGGCAGAAAGCCGATGCATGTGTTCGGATTCCTCGGAACGTTGGTGTTCCTCGTTGGATTCCTGTCAGCTTTCGGTATCGGTGCAGACAAACTCTGGGCATTGTATCATGGAGTTCCACAGCGTCTTGTAACGGATTGTCCTTGGTTCTATATCGCTCTTACCATGATGATGATAGGTACTCAGCTCTTCCTTGCAGGTTTCTTGGGCGATTTGATAAGCCGTTCTTCTCAGGGACGTAATGAATATCAGATTGAGGAGGGCATAAGATGCGCAAAGTAGCATTTGCCGTACTTGCAATGGCTGTCTTGCTGGTTGGATGCACATCTATTGAATGCTCTATGAACAATACGGTGGTAAGCCAATATTGTTTCATGCAGCATTGTGATGAAGGAAATGATACCACGATATGGCTGGATAGATATTATCTTACAGTTTCTGTCAACCACATAGAAAATGGAGCGGACACGGTGTATCTGAATAAACAGGGCAAGACTACTACGTTGAAGTTGCCTGTGAGCTATGCTTATAAGAATGATACCCTGTTCTTCGAATTTCAGGACACGCTTCAAAGCTCTCTGTATAATACTGTCGCGATAGATACTGTATGCATATCAAAGACCAACGATCTCGTATTTGAGGGTGTGGAGTGTAATCCGCGATACCATCATAAAGTGCTTTCTGCAACCACGACGCATAACTTGATTGATTCAATCATCGTAAATGACAATTATATTGACAATGATCCGAACAAAGTTCACTTCTATCTTTACCTGCATCCTTCTGATTAGTCTGATGCTCCCTTGTGGAACACTTTCTGCCCAGAAGAGAATAGTGGCAGCAAAAGATACCACGGCTTTTTTCCAGGGTGTGTTGGTGGGCGTTGACTTGTTCGGGGCTGTGCAACGACAGGTGAGTGACTATGGACAATATGAAGCGTTTCTTCGCCTGAATATCAAGGGCAAGTATTTGCCTGTATTCGAATTAGGTCTTGGAGATGCTGAGCATAAGGAAGATGCTGTAACAAAAATCACCACTAAGACTCGTGCACCATACGGACGTATTGGCTGTGACTTCAATGTGATGAAGAACAAGCACGATATATATAAGCTGTTTGTCGGTGTCAGATATGCCTATTCGAATTTTGATTTCGAGTTTTCCTATCCAGGTGTCAAGGATCCTGCGTGGGGTGGGGTGACTCCTTACTACATCAAGGAAAATAATTATGCACACTGGATAGAAGGTGTATTCGGAGTTGATGCCAAGGTCGTGGGACCAGTTCATCTTGGTTGGACGGTGAGGTACCGCCGTCGTATAGGTTCAAGTGACAGTCAGATAGGTGATGTTTGGTATATCCCAGGATTCGGGCGTTCTGATAAGACAAATATTGGTGGAACGTTCAATCTTAGTATTGGAATTTAAGCTGATGCAATTGAAAAATGATAATTGAAAATTGACAATTATTCAGATGAATAAAAGAATAAAACTTGCACTTCCACTTGTTGCCATAGCTGTCATCATAGCCATTGCTGTTATGATGGGGCATAAGGATGAGCCATATCAACGTAATTCTGGTTTCATCTTTGGCACGAGCTATAACATCACATATCAATGTGCGGATGACCACAAGGCAGACATAGAGAAAGTGCTTGCCGAGGTTGATGCCTCATTGTCACCTTTCAATGATACTTCAATCATTACACATGTAAATCGAAATGAGGAAGTGGTTCTTGATAATCTCTTCCTTGATGTGTTCCGTCTGGCTCAGAAGATAAATGAAGATACCGATGGGGCTTTTGATATTACGGTGGCACCTCTTGTCAATGCTTGGGGATTTGGTTTCAAGAATGGTGTTAATCCTGATGCAAAGGCTATTGACAGTCTTCGTCAGGTGGTAGGATTTCAGAAAGTGCGTCTTGAAAACAATAAGGTTGTTAAGGCTGATCCACGTGTGATGCTTGATTGTTCTGCCATTGCCAAAGGTTATGGCGTGGATGTCGTTGCAAATCTCCTTCGAAAACTTGGCATCAAGAATTTCATGGTGGAGATAGGTGGTGAGGTGGTCACCTCTGGCATAAATCCAGAGAATACGCCTTGGAGAATAGGTGTCACGAAGCCTACGGATGATTCTCTGAGCGTGAATAATGAGTTGCAGACTGTTATTAATGTCACGGATAAGGCTATGGCAACAAGTGGTAACTATCGCAATTTCTACTATAAGGGTGGTAGAAAATATGCTCATACCATAGATCCAAAGACTGGATATCCAGTACAGCATAGCATTCTTTCGGCAACAGTCATCACAGATGATTGTGCTACGGCGGATGCATATGCTACATCGTTCATGGTTCTTGGAATGGAGAAAGCGAAAAAGGTGCTTGAGCGTCATCCTGAGATGATGGCATATTTCATCTATAGTGATGAGAACGGACAGAATCAGGTCTGGTTCTCGCCTTCCTTGAAGGATAAGATAGCACAGTAGCCTATGAATTACGATCTTCATACTCTGTTGCAGTTGCCACTATTCCTCGGAATGGGGCGTAGTGAACTTGCGGATATTGAGCAAGAAGTATCGATTGGTAGTGACCATACCAAGCGTGGAGCAATCCTTGCCTCTGAGAATGAGGCTTGTACGGCTCTGGTACTCGTGGCAAAGGGAACGGTGTTGGCATCTACAAGAAGCGATGATCATTCGTATGAAATCGTGGAAACGCTTCAGGCACCACTGCTTATTCAGCCAGAACATATCTTTGGCATCAAGCAGCGCTATACAGCTACTTTCAAGGCGAGTACCTATTGTGAGGTGATAAGGATAGAAAAGCAGATGGTTCTGAAACTAATGGAGATGTCAATGACTTTCAGACTCAATTTGATGAATATCATAGCAACGCAGAGTCAGAGATACTCACGACGGCTATGGCACCAGATGAGTGAGAACATAGAAAAGCGAATCATTCGGTTTGTCAAGGATCGTTGCATCTATCCTGCCGGACAGAAACAACTTCGCACAAAGATGACCGTCCTTGCAAGGGAACTGGGATGTTCTCGTCTGGAAATATCTGAGGCGCTTCACCGTTTGGAAGAAAAGCAACTGCTGATAGTCAAGCGCACTATCATTGAGATTCCGATGTTGCAGTTGCTGTAAGTAAAAATGTAAATAGTAAATTGTAAAAAAGTAAATAATTATGGTTAATCCATTTTTTGAGAAATATACAACCCCACATCAGACTCCACCTTTTCATCTTATAAAGATGGAGCACTACGAGGAAGCCTTTATGGAAGGCATCCGTCGTGATGATGAACATATAGAGAAACTCATAAATAATCCAGAGCCTCCTACGTTTGATAATACTATTATTGATACGGAGGATGATAATGGCTATTATGATTTGCTTGACAATGTTTCTACCGTCTTCTTCAATCTCCTTTCTGCGGAGACTAATGACGAGATGGATGCTCTTGCGCAGAAACTCCAGCCTATTCTAACCAAGCATGCGAATGATGTTCGTCTGAACAAACGCTTGTTTGAACGTATAAAGGCTGTATATGATCTGTATAATAATCCTGTAGAAGGTGCACCTGCTCCTCGTGAGCTGACCGCAGAGGAGCAGCGACTTCTTGAAAAAAGCTATGATGGCTTTGTTCGTTCTGGTGCTTTGCTCGATGAGGCTGGAAAGGAAAAACTTCGTGCTATAAGTGAGGAAGCAAGTATGCTTGGATTGCAGTTCTCACAGAATCTTCTAAAAGAGAAGAAGGCATTCAAACTCCATATTACGGATGAGGCTGATCTTGCCGGACTTCCTGATACTCAGATTCAGGCAGCCGCTCTTGCTGCCAAGGAGAATAATCTTGAAGGTTGGGTATTCACGCTTGACTTCCCAAGCTATTCACCTTTCATGCAGTATTCAGAGAAGCGTGAACTTCGTAAGAAGATGTTCATGGCTTACAATACCGTTTGTACCCACGATAATGAGCAGAACAATATAGAGATATGTAAGCGACTGATTAATCTTCGTCGTGAGCTCGCTCAGCTTCTCGGATATGAGACCTATGCTGACTATGTTCTCAAGCATCGTATGGCTGCTAACGTTCAGAATGTATATAATCTCCTTGATCAGCTTGTGGAGGCATACAAGCCAACCGCTCTGAAGGAAAAGGAGGAACTTCGCAATAAGGCTCGTCAGGCAATGGGTGATGACTTTGAACTTGAGCCTTGGGATGGCGCATTCTATTCGCATAAGCTTCAGTTAGAGAAGTATAATGTTGATTCTGAGATGGTTCGTCCATATCTCGAACTGAAGAATGTAATCAAGGGCGTCTTCGGACTTGCCACTCGTCTCTATGGCATCACATTCAAGGAAAATAAGGATATTCCTGTATATCATCCTGATGTTAAGGCATACGAGGTGTTTGATAAGGATGGTTCTTATCTCGCTGTTCTCTTTGCCGACTTCCATCCTCGCAAGGGAAAGCAGGGCGGTGCATGGATGACTGAATATCAGGGACAATGGATCAACCTCAAGGGCGAGAATGTTCGTCCTCATGTGAGTGTGGTGATGAACCTCACAAAGCCAACCGACGAGAAGCCTGCTCTTCTTACTCTTGGAGAGGTTGAGACATTCCTTCATGAGTTCGGACATTCACTTCATGGAATGTTTGCTAATACTCGTTTCTCAAGTCTTTCTGGTACTAACGTATGGTGGGATTTTGTTGAGCTTCCTTCACAGTTCATGGAGAACTACTCTCTTGAGCGTGAGTTCCTCAATACCTTTGCATTCCATTATCAAACAGGTAAACCAATGCCTGATGAACTTATCCAACGTCTCATTGATGCTCGTAACTTCGGTGTTGCATCGGCTTGTATGCGTCAGGTTAGTTTCGGACTTCTCGATATGGCATATTACACCAAGAGTGAGGCTTTTGATGAGGATCTTATCAAGTTTGAGAAGAAGGCATGGGAGAAGGCAATCATTGGCAAGCAACTTCCAGATACCTGTATGACGGTTCAGTTCTCTCATATCATGGCAGGTGGATATGCTTCTGGCTATTATAGCTATAAGTGGGCAGAGGTGCTTGATGCTGATGCCTTTGCCGTATTCAAGCGTGAGGGCATCTTTAATCAGGAGACTGCACAACGATTCCGCGATTGCATCCTCTCAAAGGGTGGTACGGAGCATCCAATGACGCTCTACAAACGATTCCGTGGTGGTGAGCCTACGATAGATGCTTTGCTTGAGAGGAACGGCATAACAAAATGATAAATGAAAAGTGAAAAATGAAAAATAACAAAATACAAGTTGGTATATACCGCTAATAAGTTATACCTCCAAATGTAATCTGTATTTTTCATTTCTCATTTCTATATTTTTAATTTATATAATTGCTATGGACAAACAGCAGATTCTTGACGGCCGATACATGCGTATGGCTGCAATATGGGCAGAGAACAGTTACTGCAAGCGTCGTCAGGTTGGTGCCCTTGTCGTAAAGGACAATCGCATCATAAGTGATGGCTACAATGGTACGCCGAGTGGCTTTGAGAATATATGTGAGGATGATTCCAATGTGACTTATCCTTACGTGCTTCATGCAGAGGCCAATGCTATCACCAAGCTTGCCCGTAGTCATAACAATAGTGATAAGGCCACTCTCTATGTCACCGATTCACCGTGTATCGAATGTGCCAAGCTCATCATTCAGGCAGGAATCAAGCGTGTGGTATATGGACGTGATTATCGTCTTTCGGATGGCATTGACCTTCTTCGCAAGGCTGGTATTGAAGTTGTAAAAAATGAGATAAATGAAAAATAGATATATGCCTCTCCTGATGGCTCTGTGTGTAGTCATCGGTATTGTTGTTGGCACGTTCTATGCCAACCATTTCTCTGGTAATAGGTTGAATATTATCAATTCGGGCAGTAATCGTCTGAATAACCTCCTCCATATCATTGATGATCAGTATGTAGATACCGTCAATATCAATGATCTTGTAGAGAAGGCTATTCCGCAGATATTGTCTGAACTTGACCCTCATTCTGCGTATATCTCTGCAAAGGATGCCCAGAATGTGGCTGATGATCTTAAAGGCTCATTCTTTGGCGTGGGCATAGAATTTGTCATTCGTGAGGATACGATCCATGTTCAGAATGTCATTGCCAACGGACCTGCGGAGCGTGCCGGACTTCTTGCCGGAGATAAGATCGTTACCGTGGATGGTAAGAAATTCGTTGGAAAGGAAGTTACATCTGAGGAAGCTCAGCGTCGTCTGAAGGGCGAGAAGGGCACAAGGGTAAAGATTGGTGTCATTCGCTATGGAAGCAAGAAGGTGATAGAGTATAATGTTACCCGTGATGAAATCAAGACTAAAAGCGTATCTGCCGTCTATATGATAGATGACAATACTGGATACATCAAGGTTAAGAACTTTGGTGAGACTACCTATGCTGAGTTCCTTGTGGCACTTGCTACACTCTCTCAGGAAGGTTTTAGTAATCTTATCGTTGACCTTCGCGACAATACAGGTGGATATCTTGAGTCTGCTGTTCAGATGGCTAACGAGTTCCTGCCTTCAAAGAGCCTTATCGTATATACTGAGGGGCGTAAGTCTCCACGTAGGGATTATAGGTCTGATGGTCGTGGTTCTTACCAGAAACTTCCTCTCGTAGTCCTTATCAATGAGAACTCAGCATCTGCATCTGAGATCTTTGCTGGTGCTATGCAGGATAATGATCGTGCACAGATTATCGGCATACGCTCATTCGGAAAGGGACTCGTACAGCAGCAGATGAGTTTCAATGACGGTAGTATCATTCGCCTTACCGTGGCTCGCTACTATACTCCTTCCGGTCGTTGCATACAGAAGCCATACGTTGCTGGAGAAGGTGATAACTATAGTCAGGATATAGTATCACGTTACAAGAATGGTGAGTTCTTCTCTCAGGATTCTATCAAGCATACAGGTCCTAAGTTCCATACAAAGGCTGGTCGTGTCGTATATGGTGGTGGTGGTATTACTCCTGATATCTTTGTTGCAGAAGATACTACGAATATCACGAGCTATTATACTCAGGCTGCTGCAAGCGGACTTATTCTTCAGTTTGCGTTTACCTATACTGACGATAATCGCCTAAAGTTGAATAACTTTAAGGAAATGCAGGAACTTGCAGATTACCTCGTAAAGCAGAATTCCGTTGAGCTATTCGCTGATTATGCAAACTCACATGGTCTTCAGCGTAGAAATCTGATGATAAGGAAATCGCACAACCTTCTTGAACGCTATATAAACAGCCGTATTATCTACAATATGCTGAACGAACAGGCTTGGCATCAGTATCTCAACCAGAAGGATCCTGTGATTGATGCAGCCTTGAAAGTGTTTGAGAAGAAAAAGTAAGTCTTGATGAACAAGAACGAACTTCGAAAATATATTCGTGAACAGAAGCGACATTTCACCCAACAGCAGTTGGGCGAAATGTCGCTTCGCATTATGTCAGAACTTCTGTCGCATCCTCGTGTTCAGGATGCAGATACTATATTGATGTATCACTCTCTTCCAGATGAGGTGAATACTCATTCTACTCTAGACCAGCTTCTCGCAATGGGTAAAAAGGTTCTATTACCGAAGGTGATAAGTGATACGGAAATGACAATTCATGAATACACAGGAGCGGATTCCCTTCAGCCAAGTGAGCCTTACGGAATCCTTGAACCCACAACCCCGGAATTGTCAATTATCAATTGTCAATTATCAATTGCCATTGTGCCTGGTATGGCGTTTGACAAGCAAGGACATCGTTTGGGTAGAGGAAAAGGATATTACGATCGTTTCCTCTCGCGAATACCTAATATATATAAAATAGGTGTGTGTTTCCCTTTCCAATTGGTTGAGAGTGTTCCTTCTGAGGAAACGGATATCCTCATGGATGAGGTTATAGCCCCCCAGCCCCCCAAGGGGGAGTTTGTTGTATAGTAATGATTTTGATAAATCTAACGGTAGGTTATACGCTGCTATAAGTAAATATTCAGAATTGATTATAAAAATAAATATGACTACTTATTAAAAGGTATTTAGTATAAAAAGCTCCCCCTTGGGGGGCTGGGGGGCTTTATATTAACCTAATTTCCCTAATCACCTGACCACCAACGGCATTGTTGAGCTTGCGTATAAGCTCTGTCTTCATCATGCTTATTTCTGATCTGAGGGCTGGATTCTCAATATGTACGCAAAGATCCTGATTGCGTATGTATTTCTCTGTGGTATATTGGGCTATAAGTTCACCTGCAATAGCATCCCACGACTCTACCAGACGCCTTTGCAACAAAGGTGTCTCCAAACCATTCTGGCGTATTATCACGCGCATCAGGTCACTAACTTTCAATGGATGTTGGCGGAACAATTTACTGTTTTTGTCTTTACTATTTTAGGATTTACTAATTACTATTTATTTACTATTTTTGAATATTTACTATTTGCCATTCTGCACAATACTTGATTAACGAAAAATAGTACATCAAACAAATAGTACATAAATAGTAATTAGTAAATAGTCAAATAGTAAATTATTTTATTTCTCCCTTCTCCACATGGAACAACTTATAGTCGAAATCTCCATTCTGGAGTATCTGATCAAGGTGATCCCTGTTGGTGTCAGTAATGAATATCTGACCAAAGTTGATACCTGAAACCAGACCTACAATGTTCTCTACACGTTGTGCATCGAGTTTATCGAAAATGTCATCGAGAAGGAGTAGGGGAGTGTTGGCGTTGAAGGTAGAACAAAGGAAACCGAATTGTGCCAGTTTCAGCGATATCACGTATGTTTTGTTCTGTCCCTGACTACCCTCTCTCTTGAGAGGATAATCTCCAAGCATCATTTCAAGATCATCACGATGAATGCCATGAAGTGAATAGCCGAGAATGCGATCTTTTGCTCTGCTCTTCTGAATGGTTTCAAGAAGTGGACCACGCTGGCAATGAGATACATACTTTAATGTGACCATTTCGTGATCGCCGGAAATCTTGCTGTAAATTGACTGGAATACAGGTGTGAAATTCCGAATGAAATCCTCACGTTTTTGAAAGATTATCTCTCCATATTTCGCCATTTCCATTTCCCATAGTTCCATCAATGTTGCGTCTGGCTCTGAATCTTGTTTCAAGAGAACGTTCCTTTGTTGTAACGCCTTGTTGTAAGCTATGAGAGAATCAATGTACGCACTATCAAATTGGGATATGACCATATCAAGGAAACGGCGTCTCTCCTCGCTACCTCCATGAATGAGAATGGTATCGTCAGGCGACACCATGATAAGAGGTATAAGACCGATATGTTCTGACAGTTTCTTGTATGCCTTCTTATTCCTCTTGAACTGCTTCTTCGTGCCACGCTTCATACCTGCATATAGCTCTTCGCGAGCACCAGAATCGGTCAGGTATTCCGCGTTTATCATGAAGAAATCAGTATCATGTCGTATCACGCTTGAATCAATGTTCGTAGTAGTGGAACGACAGAAAGACATATAATATACAGCATCAAGTACGTTGGTCTTACCCTCGCCATTGCTGCCTATAAAGCAGTTGATCTTAGGCGAAAGTTCGAGTTTCGCATCTGCTATATTCTTGTAGTTTAATATGGAGATATTCTTGAGAATCATTTATTTTCTTAATATCGATATGTTTTGTTTGACAAAAACAATCAAACCCCCTTCAAGTTCAGAGTCTTTTGCAAAGCCTCAATAGACTTGATTTAATGTCAATCTTTGTAAGCCTTCGTGCCTCGGCTTCCAATCTTGTCATTAAGTCAAGTCATAACCCTCTGCGAGGGTTGGGGAACTTGAAGGTAAAAAACAAGAAAAAGCCGTCTGTGGATTAAAAAGTATACATCTTTTGAGAGTCTATATCAAAATAATAACGTTCACACAGATCAATTATTGGTGCAAAGTTATATAATATTCCGATTCGGACTTTTGCAAGTCTCATATAGTTCCACAATTGTTGTCTTTGTTCTGTGCCGATAGCTTCAATTGCCTTGCATTCTACAAATACTTTTTTTCGTATGAAAAAATCAACTTTATGTGGATGCCTAATCTCATAGCCGTGGAATTGTGCCGTGAAATGATATTCCTTTATCTTGTTACTGTCCGTTATTCCGTGTTCTGAGAAACAGATGTCCAATGCGTCTTGGTACATGTATTCATTAAGAAATGGTCCCATGTCCCTATGAACTTCCTGACAACAACCGATAATGTCATAGCAATAGTTAGCAAGTTGATGCCTAAGCTTTGGATCATGCTCTTCCAATCTGCCAATGCTTTTCGCAATTTTGTTGAATGAGTGCTCCATATCTTTCGTTTTTGCTATGGGGACATTGTTGACTTTTTCTTGTTTTTGCCTTAATGTCTTGCCGTAGGCCAGATATGACATTTTGTTTTAAGGGAAGCCGACCAAAGAAGGCTTACATAAACCTTAATTCCGCAACACTTTGATTTAACTTTATTTATAAGTTCCTGAGCAACAAAAAGTTGCTCAGGATTTTGCCATGTCAGATTTTTCACTTATCTTAGTGTTGCAA
>Ga0310695_10006472_pt1 | contig 19321 bp, 15 predicted proteins | sample RumenRJG_04DNA_FD_203882 | JGI IMG/M metagenome (GOLD analysis project Ga0310695, IMG submission 203882) | Bovine rumen microbial communities from Lethbridge, Alberta, Canada - RJG_04 (v2) (version 2) | ecosystem: Host-associated > Mammals > Digestive system > Stomach > Rumen | place: Canada...
CGACATCACATCCAACAACGAAAGAGCCCCGCTTCCCAGCGAGGCTCTTTTCAAAAAAACTAAATTAATCAACCATAAACCTTAACCATTAAAAACTAGCTTACATATACGGAGCCTCACGCTCCCTCATCTAAGCTACGGAAATCTTAATATCCGTTTGAAACACTGCAAAAGTAATACATTTATTATGGAAGTGAGTTCAGTTATCGACAATTAAGGTTTAAAATGCGTGAATTTAGCGTTTTTTCAACTATAAATCACGATTTTTAAACTAAAATCGGCCTAAAAAGCGTTTTTCCTTCAAAAAAATATCGCAAATTGGAATAAATTATGTACATTTGCAGCATGAGTTTAATATTCGAGAACTATAAAATTTTGCTATTGATTGGCTTTGTCAGCCTACTTCTCATCATGATTCCTATAGGACGATGGCTCTATTTGCGCAGTGTACGTCTGCGCAACCGACTACATATGAGCTATCTTTTCACGAATATCACCCATGAGCTCCTCACTCCGCTAACCATTCTGGCAGCCTCGACCGAACAGTTGCGCATCACCCACCCCGAGGGAAAGCAAGAACTGGACCTGATGGAGTTGAACATTAACCGCATCATGCGCCTGCTACAGCAGATACTGGAAACCAGCAAGTCGCAGGAAGGAGGGGTGAAACTGCTGGTCAGCTATGGCGACGTGATGAACTACATCACCGAGACCGCCCGTTGCACGGAACCGCTGATGCGTCGCAAGAACCTGACATTCACCATCAACTGCAAGCCAGAGAGCATGATGGGCTGGATAGATACGGACAAATTAGACAAAATCATCTTCAACCTGCTGTCCAATGCAGCCAAATACACCCCCGAAGGAGGGCAGGTCACCCTCGACGTAGCCACCAACCGCTATTACAATCATGTCACCATCAGAGTCAGCGACAACGGCATTGGCTTCGCAAAGGACAAGATGAAACATCTCTTCTCACGCTTCTACGACGGCGACTACCGCCGTAGCCAGACTTTCGGCACAGGACTGGGGCTGGCGCTGACCCGCGACCTGGTGTATCTGCACAAAGGCACCATAGACTGCAAGAGCATAGAAGGCCAGGGAACCACTTTCACCATAGACCTGCCCATCAGCAAGGAAGCTTTCGCGCCCTCGCAGATTGACGAAAAGAACAACATACAAGTCAAGGTACCTTCCAGCAACATCCTCGACCTGCCCTACAACGCTCCCAAGGAGCTGTCTGACGAAGGCCAGTACCCCAGGCTTGACAATGATGCGCGCACGGTGCTGATAGTAGAAGACAACCAAGAGCTCATGATGCTGATGCGCCAGCTGCTCCGCACTAAATATCATGTGCTGACGGCCAGCAACGGCGTAGAAGCCCTGGACGTCATCCGCGAAAACGACCTCGACATCATAGTCTCAGACGTGATGATGCCCCAGATGGACGGCTATGAACTGACCCGTCGCATCAAGCAAGACGAGGACATGAGCCACCTGCCCATCATTCTGCTGACCGCCAAGATCCAGAACGAAGACCAGCAGGAAGCGCTCACGGCAGGTGCCGACGACTACATCACCAAACCGTTCAGCATCAAGAACCTGACACTCCACATTGACAACATTGTAGAGAACCGTGAGCGTATTCGCCGCGTCACGCAGACAGCAGAGGCTCCGGAGGAAGAGCCTGCTCCCCGCCCGATGTCGCTCGACGACGTATTCCTAAAGAAAGCCATAGAGTGTATCAACGCCCATCTTGACGACTCCGACTACGACCGCGACACCTTTGCCGCGGACATGGGAGCCAGCGCCAGCACCCTGTACAACAAGCTGCGCGCCCTGACGGGCATGAACGTCTCTTCCTTCATCCGCGACATACGCCTGAAGGCCGCCTGCCGCATGGCCAAAGAGAACCCCGAGCTGCGCGTCAGCGACATTGCCTACCGCGTAGGATTCAAAGACCCCAAATACTTTGCCACCTCGTTCAAGAAAGAGATGGGCATTCAACCGAAAGAGTATTTTGAGCAGCTTAGAGCTGACGACGGTGCGTCAGCCACAAGCCCGAAAAAGTAAGCACACCGTTCAGCATCAGCAGTTCGTAGCCGAAGCGATAGCCCGTCAGCTCGCCTGCCGTCCAATCGACGGCATAGCACAACAGCGGCGACACAATGGCCACATAGGGCACCAGCCGGTCGTTGACAGCCCCCTTGGTCAACAGCCCAAAGGCAAACAGCCCCAGCAGCGGGCCGTAGGTATAGCTCACGATAATATATACCGCATCAATGAGGCTGGTCGAGTTCACCGCCTTGAAAATCAGTATGAACAGCACAAAGACGACGCACATCATCAGATGGATGCGCTTGCGCAGCGTCTCGTCTGCAGGCCGTTCACAGATGTCCACACAATAGATGGTCGTCAGTGAGGTCAGCGCCGAGTCGGCACTCGAGAACGATGCCGCCACAATACCGAGGACAAACAAGACAGAGGTGAGTGTTGAGAGGTGGGAAGTGAGGGCAATATATTGAGGCAGCAGTTCGTCGCCAGCAGACGGCATGGACAAGCCATGCTGCTGGTACCACAGGGTCAGCAGCACGCCCAGCGACAAGAACAGCAGATTGGCAGGCACAAAGGCCACGCCATAGGTACACATATCTTTCTGCGCCTCGCGCAAGTTCTTGCAAGTCAGGTTCTTCTGCATCATGTCCTGATCCAGGCCCGTCATCACAATGACGATAAACACACCGCTCAGGAACTGCTTCCAGAAGTTCTGCTTCGACATCCAGTCGTCGAAGACAAACACCCTCGACAACTCACTGTCCCTGACAGCCGCCATTGCCTCGCCTGCCGTCATCCCCAGATCGGAAAGCACTATATATATAATAAGGAGTAAGGCGGTAAAGAGACACGTTGTCTGCAGGGAGTCCGTCCACACCAGCGTCTTGATGCCTCCGTGCCGCGTGTACAGCCATATCAGCAGCACCAGCCCCGTTGCCGTCGCCACAAAGGGAACGCCCAGCGGGTCGAAGACAAAGCGCTGCAAGATGATGCAGACCACATAGAACTTCAGCGAAGCTCCAGCCATCTTGGACAAGAGAAAGAACGACGACCCCGTCTTGTGCGACCACCGGCCCAGCCGCTGCCCAAGATAGGCATAGATGGAGGTCAGGTTCAGCCTGTAATACAACGGAAGCAGCACGAAAGCTATGAACAAGTATCCCCCGATGAAGCCCAGGCACGTCTGCAGATACGTCATCTGCGTCTTCATCACCATACCTGGCACCGACACGAAGGTGACACCTGATATCGAGGCGCCAACCATTCCGAACGCCACCATATACCAAGGCGACCGCCGCCCAGCCCTGTAGAAGGTCTCGTTCGTGGCGCGCCGTGCCGTCCAACGGCTGACAGCCATCAGCAAGGCGAAATACGACAGTACAACCAGAATAATCGTCATAACAGCGTGCAAAGGTACAAAATAAATGTTAATTGCGAATTGTCAATTGACAATTAATGCGGTTTTTCTTTGGTTTTCCACTCGATTTGCACTATCTTTGCAAGCGGTAATCTCTAACCAACAACAATAAGCAAAATGACAAAACAGAAAAAATTCATCCTCCAAGAGAGCGAGATTCCTACACAGTGGTACAACATCCAGGCCGACATGCCCAACAAGCCGATGCCGCCTATCCACCCTGCCACCAAGCAGCCTTTAGGTGTCGACGACCTGGCGCACATCTTCCCCCGCGAGTGCTGCGTTCAGGAGTTGGACACAGAACATGCCTGGATTGACATTCCCGAAGATGTGCTCGACAAGTACAAGTACTACCGTTCTACCCCACTCGTCCGCGCTTATGCACTGGAAGAGGCATTGGGAACACCCGCACATATCTATTTCAAGAACGAGTCGACCAATCCGCTGGGCTCTCACAAGGTCAACTCAGCCATCCCCCAGTGCTACTATGCCAAGCAGGAGGGTACCACCAACGTAACTACCGAGACGGGAGCAGGCCAGTGGGGCGCTGCCCTCAGCTATGCCGCCAAGCTTTACGGACTCGACTGTGCCGTCTATCAGGTGAAGATTACCATGCAGCAGAAGCCCTACCGCTCCAGCATCATGCGCACCTTCGGAGCCGTTGTGGAGGGTTCTCCTTCCATGTCAACCCGTGCCGGCAAGGACATTCTGACCAAAGACCCCACTCACAGCGGTTCGCTGGGCACAGCCATCTCTGAAGCTGTCGAGCTGGCTACCACCACCCCCAATTGTAAGTATGTGCTGGGCTCCGTGCTCAACCACGTAGGTCTGCATCAAACCATTATCGGGCTCGAGGCCGAGAAGCAGATGCAGATGGCTGGCGAATATCCCGACATCGTCATTGGCTGCTTCGGAGGCGGTTCCAACTTTGGCGGCATCTCTTTCCCCTTCATGCGCCACAACCTGAAAGACGGCAAGCACACAGAATTCATCGCTGCTGAGCCCGACAGCTGCCCCAAGCTGACTCGCGGACAGTTCCGCTACGACTTTGGCGACGAGGCCGGCTATACGCCCCTGCTGCCTATGTACACACTGGGCCACAACTTCAAGCCTTCTAACATCCATGCTGGCGGACTGCGCTACCACGGTGCAGGTATGATTATCTCACAGCTCATCAAGGACGGTCTCATGCACGGCGTCGATATTCCACAGCTTGAAACCTTCGAGGCCGGTATGCTCTTTGCCCGCACTGAGGGCATCATCCCTGCCCCTGAGAGCACACACGCCATCGCCGCCACCATCCGCGAGGCCAAGAAGTGCAAGGAAACCGGCGAGCAGAAGGTAATCCTGTTCAATCTCTCCGGTCACGGCCTCATCGACATGCCCAGCTACGAGGCTTACATCAAGGGCGACCTTCAGAACTACACCGTCACCGACGAGATGATAGCCGAGAACCTCAAGGAACTTGACCAGTAATCAGTCCATTCACATAAAAAGAAAGAGCCCTGCCGACCTTGGACAGGACTCTTCTTTTTTTCCTCCTCTTTTACCCTTATCCGATTTCTATCTGGCGCGAAACCTTCACCTTCTCTTCGACCACCTTCGGCAGTTCGACGGTCAGCACACCATGCTCCACCTTAGCCGAGATAGCGTCTTTCTTCACATCGTCAGGCAGAATCAGCGTCTGCTCGTACTTCGAGTAGCTGAACTCGCGGCGCAGATAGCGAACGCTCTTGTCCTCCTCCTTGTGCTCTTGCTTCTGCTCCATCTTGATGATGAGGTTACCCTCGTCGTTGATATGCACATTGAAGTCCTCCTTCTTCATGCCTGGAGCAGCCAGCTCTACGGTATAGGCCTTGTCGCTCTCCTTCACGTTGATGGCTGGGGCTGTGCAGTTGGCCTTCGGCATAAACTCAGTATCAAACAAATCGTTGAACACTGCAGGAATCCAGTTGTTACTTCTCATCGTTGGCATCATAATCGTTACCTCCTAATTCTATTTTTTAAGTTATACATTTTTATGTTTATTTTCTTTCGATTGCCTTGCGGCTTTCACCCTACATCATGCAACAAAGATGCCAAACCCGAAAGCTATGCCACTTTGACACAACAAACCGACAATATGACACACAAGCACACCGAAAAGACTCCCTGCGAGTGTGTGGCGTTGCAACAAAGTGGTACCATGTGACACATTTTTCGCCCGAATCCAAATTTCGATGCGGCTGCACCCGTGTCGTGGTCAAAGTGGTCATGGTCATTTTGGTCAAAATCGATTTTCGGAAGGGCCATTTTTATACTATAATATATAAATATATATATATTATATATTATAGAACACTTTTCCTTCTTTTCCATTTCGATTTTGACCATTTTGACCATGACCATCATGACCACATGACCACGCAAAAAAATCGGGAGGAATCGAAAAAAAGTCCCCGAAAGATTCGTCCACCGCAATGAAATCTTCTTACTTTTGCAGCGTCGAATGACAAGAGCGCCATGTGTGCCCCGAGCACGGAGCATTTGCTGTCAGGCCAGCCAGAATTTGCGGCCTGCCCAGCGCGCAAAAAGCACCTCTCGAAAATCGGCAAGAGTGAATGAATAAACCTTCTATTATCAACAACTAAAAATCTTTACAGACCATGTCAATTAGAATGATTACCTACTGTATGAATCTGCTTCAGCAACTGGACAGCCTCCTGGATGGTGGGCACGGCGGCTATCAGCATCGAGCGCTTGCCGTTCTGTTCGCGGAACTGACACCGACGGGGATTCTGGGCCACATACGACAAGATGCGGTCGAAGACTTCGCTCTGGTAGTAGGGGCTGTCGTTCCGGGACACGAAGTAGAGTGTCATCCGTCCCTGCTTCAGCATGATTTTCTCACACCCCAGCTCCTTGCCCAGCCGTCGCAGTGGCACGACGCGCATCAGTTCCTCGCCACACGCCGGCACAGCCCCGAAGCGGTCGACGAGTCGAGTACGATAGGCTGCCAGCTGTTCGTCGGTCTGCAGGCCGTCCAGCTCGCGATAGAGCAGCATACGCTCCGAGTCGGAGGGCACATACTGGTCAGGGAAGTACAACTCCAGGTCGCTGTCCAGGGAACAGTCGGAAACGTAGGAGAAGTGAGGACTGAGGGTTGGGGTCTGAGAGGACGGACCATCCTGATAGCCGTGGGAGACGCGGCTGCCTGCAGCACCGGTTCGTTTGCCCTGGGAGGTTTCACAGCGCTCAGCGGTCATTTCCAGTCTCTCATCCCTTTCGTTCCTCAGCTCCACCACCGCCTGATTCAGTATCTTGACGTAGGTCTCATAACCCAGGTCGGCTATGAATCCCGACTGCTCGGCACCCAGCAGATTACCAGCACCACGGATGTCGAGGTCCTGCATGGCGATGTGAATACCAGACCCCAGGTCGCTGAACTGCTCCAGCGCCTCCAACCGCCGCCGGCTCTCGACAGGCAGCGCAGCCAAAGGCGGTGCCAACAGGTAGCAGAACGCCTTGCGGTTGCCTCGTCCCACACGTCCACGCATCTGGTGCAGGTCGCTGAGTCCGAAATGGTGGGCACCGTTGATGATGATGGTGTTGGCATTGGGTATGTCGATGCCGTTCTCAACGATGGTTGTCGAGAGCAGCACGTCGTAGTCGTAGTTCTGGAAGTCGAAGATGATTTTCTCCAGTTCCTCAGGCTTCATCTGCCCATGTCCGACGGCTATACGGGCATCCGGCACGTACTTGTGTATCAGGTCGCGCATGCGCTGCAGGTCGTTGATGCGCGGATTGACAAAGTACACCTGACCGTTGCGCGACATCTCGAAGTTCACGGCATCTGCTATAATCTCAGCCCCAAAGGTATGAATCTCCGTCTGGATGGGATAGCGGTTGGGGGGCGGTGTCTGGATGATGCTCAGGTCGCGGGCGCCCACCAGCGAGAACTGCAAGGTACGCGGTATGGGCGTTGCCGACATTGTCAGCGTGTCGACGTTGGTTTTCATCTGGCGCAGCTTTTCCTTGGTCGACACACCGAACTTCTGTTCCTCGTCGATAATCAGCAGCCCCAGGTCCTTGAACTTGACGCTCTTGCCTATCAGCTTGTGCGTGCCTATCAGGATGTCTATCTTGCCGTCAGCCAAATCTTTCAAGATGGCCGTGGTCTGCTTGGCCGTACGGGCACGCGACAGATATTCCACTCTTACGGGCAAGTCTTTCAGACGGCTGGAGAAAGTCTGGTAGTGCTGATAGGCCAGCACCGTTGTAGGCACCAGCACAGCCACCTGCTTGGAGTCGCAGGCAGCCTTGAAGGCCGCACGTACGGCCACCTCGGTCTTGCCAAAGCCCACATCGCCACATACCAACCGGTCCATAGGTTGCGCACGTTCCATATCGGCCTTCACGTCGTTGGTAGCCTTCAGCTGGTCAGGGGTGTCCTCATAGAGGAAACTGGCCTCCAGCTCATGCTGCATGAAGGAGTCGGCAGAGAAGGCAAAGCCACGCTGCTGCCGACGGGCGGCATAGAGCTGTATCAAGTCGCGGGCAATGTCCTTCAGTTTCTGCTTGGTGCGCTCCTTCATACGCTCCCACTGGCCTGTGCCCAGATGCGACAGCCGTGGTGGTTCGCCACCATCCTGAGCCTTATACTTAGATACCTTATATAAAGAGTGTATCGACACATAGATGGTGCCGCCACCGTCGTACTGAATCTTGATCATCTCCTGATAGCCCGTCCCCTGTGGCATGCGCACCAGTCCGCCAAACTTGCCAATGCCGTGATCGATGTGCACCACGTAGTCGCCAATCTCGAACTGCTGTATCTCCTTCAGCGTCAGCGCCACCTTGCCGCCACGGGCTTTGTCGGAGCGCAGGTTGTACTTATGGAAGCGGTCGAAAATCTGGTGGTCGGTGAAGACACACAGCTTCAGGTCGTGATCCACGAAACCGGCATGGAGGGTACGTTCAACAGGATCGAACGACACGGAACCCTTCTCGGCAAAGATGTCGCGCAGGCGTTCCAACTGCTTGGGGCTGTCTGCCAGGATGCAGAGGCGATAGCCGCCAGCCAGACTCTGCTCCAGCGACTGCTGCAACAGGTCGAAATTCTTGTGGAACTGGGGTTGTGGCGAAGTATGGAAAGTGATGGTGGCATCGGGCACACCCGTTGCATGAGTGCCCACCTCGATACGACGGAAGGCAGAGGCCTCATGCATGAACTGCGAAGCGGTCATGAGCTGAGCCTCCTTGTTCATCTCTTCCAAGATGGTTTGCTGCTCCACCTCGGTAGCTTCTTCCATACGCTCCTTCAGGGCTTGCGCCGAGAAACCTTCGTCGTAGGTACGCCCAATGGCATCGTGCACATACAGGAAGTCCTTGACCACCAGCACCGCATCGGACGGCAGAAACGAGAGAAGCGACACCCTCTCCTCCACCACAGCCAGCTCAGGCACTATCTCCACCTGCTCGCGCTTGTCTTTCGACAGTTGGGTGTCCACCTCGAAAGTGCGGATAGAGTCTATGTCGTCACCGAAGAAGTCTATGCGGAACGGCAGCTCACTGCTGTAGGAGTAGACATCCAGAATGCTGCCACGTAGTGCAAACTGACCTGGTTCGTACACATAATCCACCTCGTGAAGTCCCATCTGACGCAACACTTCCAGCGTCTTCTCCACATCCACCACATCGCCCTGGCGCAGCACCAGCATGTGGTCGTCCAGCTGTTTCTTCGACACCACCTGTTCGGCCAGCGCCTCAGGATAGGTGACAATATAGAGGTGGGAAGTGAGAGAGGAAGAGTGGGAAGCGAGTTGCGAAAGCACCTGAGTGCGCAGTATCTCACTCGCAGCGTCACGCTGGCCATACTTGACGGCACGCCGATAGCTCGAAGGGAAGAAGGACACCCCACCCTCGCCCAGCAACTGCACCAGATCGTGATAGAAATAGCCGGCCTCGTCGGCATCCTGAAGAACGAAAGCGGTGGTGAGCAGTGACTGGCGGGCTGTACGTGACGACTGTCGGGCAGATAATGACGCAAACAGCATGGGAGCCGACGAACACATAAGTCCCTCGAGGAAAATGTTCTTGACCGACTTTTTCCTCAGCGTTTCTGCCAGCGCTCCAACCTGGGGAGACTGGGCATAAACATTCAGCAAATCTTGAATCTTCATACGAATTTCGATGCAAAGGTAATAAATAATTGGGAATTGGCCATTGAGAATTGAAAAATATTTGTACCTTTGCAGCATAATCAGCTAATTACAAAGTATGCAACATCAAAGCGACAGCATTGTCATCATACCTACCTACAACGAGAAGGAGAATATTGAGAAAATCATCCGGGCAGTGTTCGGACTGGACAAATGTTTCCACATCTTGGTGATTGACGACGGATCGCCCGACGGTACGGCGGCTATTGTCAAAGGAATGATGAGCCAGGAGGAGTTTGCCGACCGTCTCTTCATCATCGAGCGAAGCGGAAAACTCGGGTTGGGTACTGCCTACATTACTGGATTCAAGTGGGCTTTGGAACGAGACTACGGCTATGTTTTCGAGATGGATGCTGACTTCAGCCACGACCCCAACGACCTCCCGCGGCTCTATGCCGCATGTGCCGACGAGGGGTACGATGTTGCCATCGGTAGCCGTTACGTCAGTGGGGTGAATGTGGTAAACTGGCCCATCGGACGTGTGCTGATGTCTTATTTTGCGTCGAAGTATGTACGCTTGGTGACTGGCTTCAAGGTTCACGACACCACTGCAGGATTCAAGTGCTACAAGCGCCGTGTGCTGAAGACCATAGAACTGGACAAGATACGTTTCAAGGGCTATGGGTTCCAGATTGAGATGAAGTTTACTGCATACAAGATTGGCTTCAAGATCAAAGAGGTTCCTGTCATCTTCGTCAATCGTCGCGAAGGGGTTTCCAAGATGTCGGGTGGCATCTTCGGCGAGGCGTTCTTCGGTGTCATGCGTCTGCGCTGGGACGGATGGACGCGCAAATATCCGAAGATAGCTGAATAAGCATTACTGATCCGGATTTTCCACAAATCCCTGATACTCAGGCACCAGGGCAGACATCACTGAGTCATAGGCCTGCCGCATGGTGGCTTCAACGTTCTGTGTGCCCTGCCCGACGGGATAGATAGGCTGATGGACGGTCAGCGTCAGCGGATGCCAGGTAGCAAAATGCCAGTCTTTCATGCGTGGCATCACATCGAACGAGCCATTGATAGTCAGCGGCACTACAGGCAACTGCAGCTCATCGGCCAACGCAAAGGCACCCTTGCGGAAGACACCCATGTGACCAGTAAACGTACGGGCGCCCTCAGGGAATACGACCACCGAGCAGTTGCCTGTCTCCAGGATGTGGCGTGCCATCTTGTAGGTTCTGCGCACAGCCCCCACACCTCGTCTGTCGACCATAATCTGGTGCGACCGGCGACATGCATAGCCCACAAAGGGTATCTGCTGTATCTGGTACTTCATCATCCACTTGAAGTTACGACCCAGGAAGCCATAAATCAAGAATATATCAAAGGCACCCTGGTGGTTGGCAACGAAAACGTACGACTGATCCGGTTCCAGGTTCTCACGGCCTTCCACCTTCACGGGCAACAGGAAGGCACGAACGATAGCGCGAGCCCACCACCGGCCGGGGTAATAACCCCAATAATGTCCATTGCCCAATGCACAGCCCACGCCCACGAGGATGGCTGTCCAAATGGTCATCACAATGGTGACTGGGAAGGCAACAAAAACCTGATAGATGCAGTAAAGAATCCTCATGACGTCTCTTCTGTCCTTTCTTTATTTTTTCACCTTTTTACTTTTCAATGTGATAACCACTATCTCTCCCGGCATGTTCAGACGGAAGGGGATGAGAGCACCCAGTCCCGTCGAAACATATATTGCCCGGTCTCCCTCATAGGCACTTCCTCCCCACACATCGTATGTAAACGAAGCGGGCGACCAGCCGAAAATGGAGAATTGTCCGCCGTGTGTATGTCCGCTCAGCGTCAGCTGTGCGTGGCACTCAGGCAGAATCTTCTTGCGCCAGGCGGTGGGATCGTGCTGCAGCATCAGGACGAAAGACGAGGGACTCACACCTGCCATCGTTTTCTTCACGTCACCAAGCCTGGGCATACGCTTCAGGGGGCCCCAGTTTTCCATTCCAGCAATGACGATAGAATCTGAGTCACGACGTATCGTCTGATGCTCATTCAGCAACAGCTGCCACCCCATCTTACGTTCCAGCATCTTGGTCTTGCGGACACACTCGGCTTTCGTGGCCTCGTCGCAATCCAGATAGGTGGGATAGTCGTGGTTGCCTAAGACACTAAAGACTCCGTCCTTGGCGTGCAACTGGCTCAGGACGGACATCTGCGGTTCCAACTCGTCAGGATGCAGGTTCTCCAAGTCACCCGTGAACACAATGGCATCAGCTCCCTGGGCATTGATGGTTTCTATCGCATTTTCCAACATTGAGCCATTATAGGAACCAACATGGGCATCGCTGAACTGCACGATGCGATAGCCGTCGAAGGCTTCAGGCAGGTCTGCAGAGGCGTACTCAAACTGACGGACTTCCAGTGTCGAGAAACCTACGAAATAGCCGTAGAACACCAGTCCCCAAGCCAACAGAGAACACACTATAGCTGCTTTTCGCCAATGACGGCGTGGAGCGAGCCAACGGCACAACAGTGAGAATACCAAGGGAGCAACAATGAGCCCCATGAAGAAAAAGAATGGAATGGCGTAACGGGCTATCATATCTTTTCTAATTTACTATATTACTATGTTACAATTTACAAGTTGGTTGCAAGAAATTTCCTCATCACCTCAAGAGGCAGTCCTCTGCGACGGGCATAGTCTGCAAGCTGGTCTTCCCCTATCTTCCCCAGGGCGAAGTAGCGTGCCTGCGGATTGGCTATCATGAATCCGCTGACGCTGGCGTGGGGTTTCATAGCCCCACTTGCGGTCAGCCGGATGCCAATCTGTTGCAGACCTGTCAGTTCGTCTATGACGAAGTTCATACTGGTATCCGGCAGCGAGGGATAGCCCACAGCAGGACGAATGCCCAGAAACTGCTCTGCATGCAACTGTTGCATGGTCAGCTGCTCGTCAGGGGCATACCCCCAATAGCGCTTGCGCACCTCCTGGTGCATCTTCTCGGCAGTGGCTTCTGCCAGACGGTCTGCCAACAACTGGGCCATCATTTTCATATAGTCATCGTGGTCGAAATCTGTTTCCAATCCCATATCCACCGTAGTGGCAAAGACACCTATGCGGTCGCTCTCAGGATGAATGAAGTCTGCCAGACACAAAAACTCGCTGTTGGGCTGTTGCTGTCGCAGAAAGGGTATCCTTCGGACACTCTCTGACTTCTCACCTCTTACGATCACATCGTCGCCCTCGCTATGGGCTTCGGCTATGAGGAACAGCGCATGGGTCTTATACTGGTCCTGAAAGTGGGTCAACGCCTGTTCTGCCTCTTGGCGCAGCTTCGATTTTTCTGCATCGGGCTTGTTGTGCATGCCCCAGGCATAGTAGAAATAATCCCAGTTGATATAGGGAACTATCTCGTTGATGTCGTAGTCAATCTTCATGGTTGAAAGTGATTGGTTCACCTGCTATGACAGGTGTCACGACACCATTGGCATATACCGTCTGACCATTGCAGAGCGTACGTTCAACACGCCATTGGAATTCATGTCCCTCCATCGGGCTCCAGCCGCACTTGCTCTCTATGATGTCCTTAGTCACCGTCCAGGGACTGTGAGGACGTACTACCACGAGGTCGGCACGACAGCCCTTCCTGAGGAATCCACGTTTCTGGACGCCAAACAAACGGGCAGGATTGTGGCACATCAGCGCGACCAGACGTTCCAGCGTCAGCACGCCAGCATCTACCAACTCCAGCATGGTGACCAGCGAGAACTGTACCATCGGCATTCCTGAGGCTGCCTTACAGCATCCACCCTGCTTCTGCTCCAACAGATGAGGTGCATGGTCGGTACCGACAACGGAGATACGTCCGTCCTTCAGCGCCTGACGCAGCATAAACTGGTCTACCGGCGTCTTGATGGCAGGGTTCACCTTGATTTTTGCCCCCAGCCGTTCATGATCAAGCTGGGTGAAATAGAGATGTCCCACAGTAGCCTCGGCTGTGATGCGAGACGACGGGCTGGTATCAAACAGTTCCAACTCTTCAGCCGTCGAGATATGGGCCACATGGAGACGAGTACCATACTGCTTGGCCAAGGCTACAGCCTTTTGGGTAGATGTCAGACAGGCTTCCTCACTGCGTATCATTGCATGCAGCGACACAGGAGGGTCTTCGCCCCAGGCTTCCTGCGCTGCAGCCATATTGCGATTGATGATGTCCGTATCTTCACAATGTGCCATCAGCGGAAGCCGGCAAGTCTTAAAGATACGCTCCAACGCCTGCTGACGGTCTACCAGCATGTTGCCCGTCGACGAACCCATAAAGAGTTTGACACCGGGGATGCGCGTTCCGTCCAACTGCGAGAAGGTATCAGCATTATCGTTGGTGGCCCCATAGAAGAACGAGTAGTTCACACGACTGTGCTGACGGGCACGGGAGAACTTGTCTTCCAATGCCTCCGGCGTAGTGGTCTGCGGCACACAGTTAGGCATGTCGAAATATGAAGTCACACCGCCTGCTGCAGCAGCACGGCTCTCGCTATCTATATCGGCCTTCTGCGTGAGCCCAGGCTCACGGAAGTGAACATGATCGTCTATGACTCCTGGCAAAACGTAGCAGCCTGAAGCATCAATGACATCATCACCACAAACCTCGTCCTGCTTACCTTTTACCTCTATGATATTACCGTCTTCGACGACTATTGAGCCCTCGAAGATACGACCTTCATTGACAATATTCCCTCCTTTGATAACAGTCTTCATGGCTTGGGGACATTCAACAGCGGAGCATGTCCCGACAAGCTGTCAGGCAATGTCTGCCCTGCTGGCGTAACTGGATCACTCAGGCCGTTCATACGCTGCTCGTTCTCCTGAGCTGTCTGATAATAGTCTTTCACATAAGGATCATTCTTGAAGGCACTGGTAGCCTTCGACATGATATACTCTATCTGTGGAGTCAGAATGGGGTATCTGTACTGACTGGTAATCATCATGAACACGCCAGGACCCAACACGTTGTCGTAGTTCTTCTCGATGAACTTCGTCACCAGCTCGTCCTCGGCTGCCGTTATCTGTGCAGCCTCAGCATTCAGCTTCTCGGCAATCGTTTCCTCGTCAATACCCTCCAGTATCATCTGGTTCTGCTTGTGACCCAGCTCGTTCATCTGGCTCACCAACTGGTTGTGCTTATCGATAAAGTGATAGAGACTGTCGTTCAGCGGTGTACCGCCTACGCTTGGACCCGTAGGACCTATCTTCACAACAATATCGCCCTCTTCCAACACAACGGGCATAATACTCTCGTCGTCCATAAAGAGGTTGGCCATGCGTACTGAGTCTAAAAGACCGGCAAAGTGGAACTCGCCATGTACTACGTCACAGGAGTCAAGGTTCTTGACAGCGCCTTCTTTGAGTGCTTTCAGGTAGAGTTTGCTTCCGTCAAGAGCCGATACCGACGAAGAACCAGTCACATTATAGGAACTGGCACACGAGGCAAACAATGCCATTATGACGGATGCATATAGAATTTTGTTCATAGACAATCGTTAGTATTTCATATTTCGGCACAAATGTACAATGTAATATCGAAATAAGAAAAAATATTTGCTCATTTTAAAACATTTGAGCAATTATTTAGCGTTTTTTTGCGTGTTTTCCAGTTCGTTCGCAATTCTATGGCTGGAATAGAGCTGAAGAACTGCTGCAACCAAGAGCACGACAATCCAGTTGTTATGTACATATTTTATATATGACAGATAGTCAAGTCCCAGAAAATTGCTTTGGTTGGCAAACATCAGCAATGCAGCCACCAGAAACAGCACATCACTCAGCAGCATCATCCTGCGTAGGCGACGAACAGTAAAATCCTTGCCCTCATAGCGCTGACGCATCTGCATAGCGACAAACAACAAGGCTCCTGGAGCGAACACATACGGCGCCCAAGACTGGAGAAACAGGCTGGCACCTGAGCCCACCACCATCAACAGGCCTCCTGCCAACATCAGCCACACCTCTATATTACTCAGCTGTCTCATTGGAAGTTAAAGTTTTCTGGTCGTCTCCAAGCACGAAGATGTCCTCATCGTCGGCTTTCATAAAGTAACGTTCACGGGCAATTTTCTCTATTGCCTTAGGATTGCTTTCCAGCTTTTCTATCTGTTCTTTATTTCGTTCGTGCTCGTCCAAGTATTGCTTTATCTCGTCTTGAAGTTCACTGATTTTCTGCTTGTTCTGGAAGTGATGCCACACGCTGTTCTCGTCTACAAAGCCTATCAGAATCACAGCAACCAGCGTCACCAGCGCATATTTCAACGCCTTCACATGATAGATGCGAACCAAGAGCCTTTTCAGTTTTTTCATCTTTTTTCCTTTTTCGGCTACAAAGTTACGAATAAGTGAGTAGAAAACCAAATAAAATTTGAGTTTTCTCAAGCGTGAGTAACTTCGACGATAGTCACTGTTACGAAAAGTTGAGAGTAAAACAAAATATTTTTTGGCATTTCAATCATTTTTTTGTAACTTCGCAGCGAAATTAGTTTTACTATGGAAGAATATATTGTTTCAGCGCGAAAATACCGTCCCACATCCTTCGACACGGTGGTGGGACAGCAGGCACTAACGACCACACTGAAAAACGCGGTGAAGAGCGGAAAACTGGCGCATGCCTACCTTTTCTGCGGACCGCGAGGCGTGGGAAAGACAACGTGCGCCCGCATCTTTGCCAAAGCCATCAACTGTCTGACACCTACGGACGAGGGAGAAGCTTGTGGACACTGTGAGAGCTGTCAGGCGTTCAACGAGCAGCGCTCGTTCAACATCTTTGAACTGGATGCTGCTTCAAACAACTCTGTGGAGCACATCAAAACACTGATGGAACAGACACGCATACCGCCACAAGTGGGCAAGTACAAAGTGTTCATCATCGACGAGGTACACATGTTGTCAACAGCTGCCTTCAACGCTTTCCTGAAGACGCTGGAGGAGCCGCCCGCACACGTTATCTTCATCCTGGCGACAACGGAGAAGCACAAGATCCTGCCCACCATCCTGAGCCGCTGTCAGATTTACGACTTCGAACGTATGACCGTCCGCAACACCATCAACCACCTCAAGTCGGTGGCTGATCGCGAGGGCATCAGCTACGAGGAAGAGGCTCTGGCGGTGATTGCCGAGAAGGCTGACGGTGGCATGCGCGACGCATTGAGCATCTTCGACCAGGCAGCATCGTTCTGTCAGGGCAACATCACGTACCAAAAGGTCATTGAAGACCTGAACGTGCTGGACGCAGAGAACTACTTTAAAATGATTGACCTGGCTGTCAGCAACAAAGTGGCAGACATCATGGTGCTGCTGAACAATATCATCAACAAGGGCTTTGACGGCGGATTGCTGATTCAAGGACTGGCCAAGCACGTACGCAATGTGCTGATGGCAAAGGACGAGCAGACATTGTCTCTGCTGGAGGTGAGTGAACAGCAACGGACACGCTATCAGGAGCAAGCCAAAAAGTGCGAGACACGCATGTTGTACGAAGCACTGCGTCTGATGAACCAATGCGACATCCAGTACCGCCAGTCCAGCAACAAGCGACTGCTGGTGGAGCTTACACTGATTGAGGTAGCACAGATTACACAGCCCGACGAGGGGCCTGCCAGTGGGCGCAAGCCCAGAAGACTGAAATCCCTGTTTAAGCAACTGATACAACAGTCTCAGCCACGTAAAGCAGCCCCACAGGTAGCTGCGGCTGAGCCTGTTGCCTCAACCCAACCTACAGCATCCATTCCGACAAGCCGTCCTACAGCAACACCGAAGACGGCAAAACCTCTCATCAAGCCAAAATCCATGAGTAGCATCAGTTTCTCATGGAACAACCTACGCAAGAAAAATTCCCCACAGACAACAGCCCAAGCAGAAACGACCCAAGGAGAGAATGCAACCTCTGAACAAATTCAGAAGTTCGGCCAGCACGACCTCGAACTGGAATGGTTGTCTATGTGCAACCGCATGCCTCAACAATTCTGTGGTGTAGCTTCGCGCATGAAGAACATGAGTCCCACCATCACCGAGTTCCCCGCTATAGAAGTGACGGTGGAGAATCAGCTGGCCCGAGAACAGATAGAAAACATCAAAGGCAAAATCCTGAGCACCTTGAAGCTACACCTTCAGAACAACGACATCACTCTTTCCATCCGCATTGCCGAACATCAGGAGCAAGAAAAAACGCTCTCACGCCGTGAGCAGTTCGAACTGATGGAAAAAGAAAATCCCTCAGTCAAGAAACTGAGGGAACTCCTAAATCTGCAATTAGCTTAATCAAATCAGCGACATACCCAGTTTCTTACACTCTGCCCGCATATCGTCAGGCCAAATGCTGGCTTGTATCTCACCAATGTGTCCTTTGTGCAACAACACCATGCAGAGTCGGCTCTGACCGATACCACCACCAATGGACAGAGGCAGCTCGCCATTGAGCAACTTCTTGTGGAAATACAACTGTTCACGTTCCTCTTTGCCCTCTATCTTCAATTGGCGCAACAATGACTCCTTGTCGACACGGATACCCATAGAAGACAGCTCAAACGAGCGTCCAAGTACAGGATACCAGATAAGAATGTCACCATTGAGTCCTGCCAACCCATTCTCACCCATCGTTGACCAGTCGTCATAGTCCGGAGCACGTCCGTCGTGCTTCTCGCCATTCGACAGTTTACCACCAATACCAATAATAAATACTGCTCCATACTTCTCACAAATGGCATCCTCACGCTCCTTAGGCGTCTTGTCCGGATACATCTGCAACAACTCCTCTGCATGGATAAATTTAATCTGCTCAGGCAAGAAAGGCTTAATCTGAGGATATGTCTCACACGTCAGATACTCCGTACGGCGAATGGCTGCATAGATGCGCTCTACCACATTCTTCAAATAAGCTACAGTACGCTGCTCTTTGGTGACTACAGCCTCCCAGTCCCACTGGTCCACATACAGCGAATGCAGGTTGTCCAGTTCCTCGTCAGCACGGATGGCATTCATATCCGTATAAATACCATAGCCTGGCGCTATCTTGTATTCCGCCAGCGACAGGCGCTTCCACTTAGCTAGCGAATGTACCACCTCAGCACGCGCATCACCCAGATCCTTGATAGGAAAGGTGACAGCACGCTCCACACCATTGAGGTCGTCATTGATGCCAAGCCCCTGCAAGACAAACAACGGGGCCGTCACTCGTCGCAGACGCAACTCCGTAGATATATTCTGCTGGAAAAACTCCTTAATCAATTTGATGCCCTGCTCCGTCTGTTTTGTATCAAGCAAAGGCTCATATCCGATTGGTTTAATCAGTTGACTCATGTCTTAATATTTACTGTTTGCTAATTTAAACTGTATCGCCACGCACCACACCTTTAGGCCTGAGTGTTTACGATTTTGCGTGCAAAGGTACTACTTTTATGCTAAACTGCAAGCAAAAAGACACTTTTTTTTGCAAAACGACAGCATTTTCTTTATTTTCACTAACAATTTGCACAACCCCCAAATCATTAAAAGATTATAATTCTTCATCCTTCATTCTTCATTCTTAATTAAAATACGTACCTTTGCATCGCTTTTTTGAACAAAGGTCCCGTAGCTTAGCTGAATAGAGCGTCAGATTCCGGTTCTGAAGGTCTTGGGTTTGAATCCCAACGGGATCAC
>Ga0310695_10006473_pt1 | contig 19321 bp, 16 predicted proteins | sample RumenRJG_04DNA_FD_203882 | JGI IMG/M metagenome (GOLD analysis project Ga0310695, IMG submission 203882) | Bovine rumen microbial communities from Lethbridge, Alberta, Canada - RJG_04 (v2) (version 2) | ecosystem: Host-associated > Mammals > Digestive system > Stomach > Rumen | place: Canada...
ATCTCTATAAGAGAATGGACCAGAGAATTATCCCTGGCCCATTACAAGGAATCGTTATTAATCAACGCACAATCCGTTTCTTGCCGTTCTGGATGACGATGCCCTTGTAGGAGGCATCCACCTTCTGGCCGGCGAGATTGTACATTTGACCATCAGATTTTACAGCCTTCACGGAATCTATCACTGTCGTACCACCACGGGCTCCAGAGCCCAGTACCTCATAGACCTCCACCTTCTTGAGAACTGTGGTTCCTACCACCCAGCCGCTACAAAGGCGGATATAGGCTTCATCTACTATGGGACTATAATCTCCGCCTTCATTGTCGCCCAGGAAATCTGGGAAAAGCACGTCAATCATCTGGAAATCGTCGCTGGCTGTGACTTGCACCTCGGAGATGGCGTTAGCCTCACCCCTGCCCATATTCACCACGTAGGTGCCGTCGGAAGGTACCTTTATGGTCAGGCGGACTATGTAGTCATGGTTCTTCTCCATCTTAAAGCCTGCTCCGCTAATGAATGCCCAGGACAGTCCAGCAAACTCCTTCTTCTCTGGATTGGTAATGGAAAGACCTTCATCTGTCCCTTCCACGTACCAGTCTGCATCTCCATCCCGAGGGACATCCACGCCTTCCCAGTTCATTGAATATACGAGATTCTCTTCCTCATTCGTATCCATCAGGACGCTAATCAGATGACTGTTGAAAGTCTTGTCAATCATAAAATGCATAGGGGCGAAGTAATGCAAGCCTTCGAATCCATAGTTATAGACATCCAGACAAAGTTTCAGCCATTCCTCTGACGTCTTCAATTTGCTTATAAAGCAGAAATCGGTACTTTTATAGTCTTCAATTTCTGTCTCTTTAATTAGGTCAACCGTCACCCGGTCTCCAAGGTATTCCAGGAGGTTTTCTATCCGGCCACGATAATTGATAAAGGATTGGACTTTGGGAAGTACAACTAATAATTCATTCTCACCTTCATCTCCTATCTTGTAATTGTAGAAATCCGATTCAAAATAATTGCCCTCAGGCAGAGGATAGTCCTTTCTCACATACCATCCGCCTAAACCGGTCTCGGTACACTTGATGAGAGACTTGTCTCCCGTATTCTTCAGACGGGCATACAAGTCGTTAATGGTCTCCTGGCTTTCGGTGTCCATCGCCAGAACATACTTGTAGACAATCGACTCGTCCGGGGTCAGTTCAACAAATCCCATATGAACATGATACCCCAGTTGTGCATTTGCGCCCAGAAAAATGAAAGCAAACAGCAAAGTAAACAAAACCTTTCTCATAACTTTATTTATTTTACGTTTATAATTAATTGTTAATAACACTCTATTCTCGTATTTTACCTTACAACCAACTTTGTCGTATAAGTCTTTTCTTCTTCATATTTGCTTGATTTTAAAAGTTTGTGCTGCAAATATAAGAACAAATAAACAAACTTGTAAATTTTTAGGAGGGAAAGAGTACAGGAAAGTACAGAGCAAAAGGCAAACAAGTGTTAACGCCATACACATAGATTCCTTAATAACAGTAAGTTACAAAGACGCGAATGAAGAGTACAGAAAAGTACAAAGTTTTGTATCAGATAGACACCAGATGGTATTTGTTGACTATATTCTGGTAAATGTCACGCGAGGAATTCTGGTTGAATAATTTCTGGTTAATGGCCGTCTTGGCATTGGTCACTTCCTGTTTAGTCATGTCCAAAAGGGCTGCCTGTTCATTATGACGTACATTTAAGGCTGACAACATACAGACACGGGTCATGACGCGGTTGGCGTTATGCAGCCGGAGGTCATTGAGCAACTCTGGACAATACCGCGCGAAGACTTTTGTCAACAACCGCCACTCCTCTTGCGTCATCGTTCTCGGTTTCTGAGCCAGTTCATTTATCTGCTTGACAATAGGCTCGTCGGACAGATTCTCTGAGGCAATGACATGCTCACGTACCCTCATCTGTCCTATCTCTTCTTTCAGAGCATGGTTCTCTTTGGCCAAAACCGACTTCTCTTCTGCCATCTGTGTCTTTTCACGCTCATGCTGAGAGACTTCATTCTGAAGCATCTCAACAACTTGGGAACGAGATTTAAGTTCTAACAGTTTTTCTCTCCTCCACTTTAAGAACCTCTTCCCTATATAGGCTAAAATGAGCAAGCCTAAGACAAAGAAAATGCACAGGTACAAGAATCTGTTTTGGGCTTCCAATGCTTTGTTTTCATTTTCAAGCGCCTCTTTCTGATACCTGTTATAATTGTATAGCGAAGCCATCTGGGCTGTCAGTTCCTGATCTCTCTTGGCTATTGAGGAGTCGTTAGCCTCACCATAGAGCTGGGCATATTTGGCAATGGAATCTGCCTGACGGCGTGTCTTAAAGACACTCAGGAGTCCACGGTACATGGGATCCTTATCTACAGGAGCCATATTGGGACGGAAAATCTTTCGATAATAATACTCAGCGGAATCAAGTAAACCAATCCTTTCATAATACTGTCCTTTATATGAATAGTATTGTCGTTTTGACGGCGGGAGTTCATGATGATTGTCGAACCAGTCAGATTCGGATTCAAACCGATCCATCAATTGCTTAACCTCCGGCTGCCTTTCAGATGATTTTACGTACATATATAATAAGGTTAACGAGGCTTGGAGGGATTTCTGCCGGTAACCATGTTTCGTATATAGCCTTTGAGTTTCTTTAATGACTAACTCAGCACTGTCTTTCTTGTTCATAAGGATATATGCGTCGGCAGTCTTTGCAATCTGGAAGATAGCGTATGCCGTGTCTTTATCAAGATATGAGAATCGGCTGGCATGTCTGCGAGCCTCTATCTCATTAGTCAGCAGGAGTTGCTGATGGTAAAGTTTGGCAAGTTGGGAATAGGCAACGGTCATGGTGTTGTAGTCGCAGTCGGTGGCGGTTGTGTCGGCCTGATTAACGGCATCAAGGTAACACTCAACAGCACGGGGTGCTTCGTCAAGGTCACGGTAGACACAGCCAAGGAGGTACCGGGATAATAGACGGTCGTTGGGAGAGCCGTGGCGGTCGTAGTAACTGACAAGGTCGCGAGCAAGGGAGTCGGAGGTGAAGGGAACGTAGGCCTTGTTCTGTGCTTTCAACGTAAGCAGGCTATGGCGCATGCGCTGACTCTTGGACCAACTCCTTGCCTCGGTGCCGAGGCTGTCGAGCAGCCGCAGGGCGGAGTCGGGCTTCTCGTTGAGGATGGAGTCAATGGCCAGCAACTCCGGGGTGTAGCCGTCTCCGCTACAGCCCGTCAGGAGCATCATCGCCCCCAAGACTATGATTCCTGTCAGTCTTTTCGCAATCATCGCTGCAAAGTTACTAAATTCTCCCGACACTACCAAATAAAACTCAGCGATTTCGTATAAGGTGACAGAGATGCACATCGTTCCTGCCCCCTGCAACTTAACGCCCAATACATATTTAGAAATGCCATTGATGTTATAGCGAACTCATCGCGATTATTGATTTATGTGATTTATGTAAATACAATCTCTATAAGAGAATGGACCAGAGAATTATCCCTGGCCCATTACAAGGAATCGTTATTAATCAACGCACAATCCGTTTCTTGCCGTTCTGGATGACGATGCCCTTGTAGGAGGCATCCACCTTCTGCCCGGCGAGATTGTACATTTGACCATCAGATTTTACAGCCTTCACGGAATCTATCACTGTCGTACCACCACGGGCTCCAGAGCCCAGTACCTCATAGACCTCCACCTTCTTGACAACGGTGGCTCCTACAACCAGGCCACACTGGAGTATGACAAAACAATTCTCCATGAGATTACCTGTCTCTGTCTTGATGTCACCGCAGAAATCAGGGAACTGGACATCTATCACCTGCCAGTCGTCACTACCTGCTACGGGAAGTTCATACAGGGAACTGGCGTCCCAGTTGCCCATTCTTACAATATAGGTGCCGTCGGAAGGGGCCTTCATGGTCAGGCGGACAACGTAATTGTGGTTAGGTTCAAGATCAAAGTCTTTAATAACGGTCACCTGTGATGCCCAACTCTCCCCCTTCAGAGTAGCATTGGTAAGGGCCAAGCCTTCAGCCGTTCCCTCATAATCCCAATCAGGTTTTTCAAATTCCCAAATCGGTCCACTGACATCAATACCTTCCCAATTCTTCTCGCAGAGTAGTTTCATTCCATCTATGACCGGCGATTCTGGGATAATCTCTTCAAACACCTCAACCTCTTTGAGGGTGGTGGTATAACCTTTGATAAACTGGGGCCTGATGGCTATATGGCCATCGCCCTCTATGTCATAGGGGAATCTTGGTATCTCAACATCAACCACCTGAAAGTCATCATCTCCGTTTATAGCAACGCGACTCTGGGTCTGATAGGTATTGTTACCAACTAACACGGTATATAAAACATTGTCAAAATGAGAATACTCCCCTTTATGGGGAACCTTTATAGTCAGGCGGACAATGTAATTGTGCTTCTTCTGAAGCGTCAGACAGTCGTCAGATAGAACCACCTTAGACCACCACCGATTATCGAAATCAACGGGATTGGTGGGATTACTCAGGGCCAGACCTTCATCTGCCGGTTCAACTATTATATGGTTATCACCCGTAGGCATATAGCTTGGCGACACATCCATAAAATTCACCTTCAGAAGCGAAACCAGTTCGTTATTCTCTTCTTGAGCATTCACGCTCGTCATCGCAAACAATGCGGCCAGAACAAGTAAAATCTTTTTCATAACTACTAAACTTTTAAAATGATTAAACGCCTTCATTTGTAGACTTTCTACATAGATATAACTGAGAAAACCCAAAAGGTTGACGGGATTTTGCTATCTTTTAAGACACTTTAACGCTTACAGACAGTTTCTTACATCATCTTCCTAATTAAATGAATACTTAAATGCACAACGTTCCAGAAACTGTGTGTTCTCGCAAAGCCTTCTGCCTATAGCCTGTGTTTCATATAAAGTCGCTGTGCCTCTTTGATAATCAGTTCCGCGCGGTGACGGCCAGAGTATGGTAGTCACAGTCGGTGGCGGTGGTGTCGGCCTGACTGATGGCATCGAGATAGCAGTCGACGGCATGGGGCGCCTCATGAAGGTCTCGGTAGACACAACCGAGAAGGTACCGGGATAATAGACGGTCGTTGGGAGAGCCGTGGCGGTCGTAGTAACTGACAAGGTCGTTAGCAAGGGAGTCGGAAGTGAAGGGAACGTAGGCCTTGTTTTGGGCCTTCATTGTGAGCAGGCTATGGCGCATGCGCTGACTCTTGGACCAACTCCTTGCCTCGGTGCCGAGGCTGTCGAGCAGCCGCAGGGCGGAGTCGGGCTTCTCATTAATAATAGAGTCAATGGCCAGCAACTCCAAAGAACAAGTCACACTGGGTGCGGGTGGACGTTAAGCCACTGTTGCCTTCTTCAGTTCGTTTTCGAGGAAACTGTACACATAGCCTGGACTCTGGTAGTAGAGGCCGGTGGCATCGTCCTGCAGGCGCTCGAAGGTGTCGGAAGTGTAAAGCATGTCGATGGCCTCCTCCCGGCTGCAGTGGTAGTCGTCCATCAGGTATCCGGCCAACTCCACGCAGATATCGTCCTTCATCAGTTGTTTCTGTTCGCTTGTCAGTGTCATGTCTCAGAGTCGTTTAAGTTGTTGCAATGCGCGCTCGGTACCAAAGAAATACTGGAAGGTGATGCCCTTGGCATACTTCAGTTCCTCTACCAGGCGTCCGAGTGAAATGACGCCACCCTCGTAACGGCGCAACTGATAGGTAACGCCATCATCGGCGATAGGGCCATAGACGATGTCATAGTCGTGCGTGGGGTGCTGGGCGTTGCGGTCGCGGTTTTTCAGCACGAACAGCGCCCATTCCTCGCAGTAGTCGGGATAACTAAGCACCTTGAGGTGGCTGCCAGTCATCGCCGTCTCATCGAAGAAGAACTCTGTGACCTCGGCCTTGCCCTGCTGCGTCTGACTGACCTTCTGGAAGGCCATGTCCCAGGCCTGCTGCTTGTCGGGCGAGAGATAGAAGCCGCTGCCGAAGTCCTTGAAGGGCTTGGAGTGCTGGAGGTCGGGCACCTCGATCTTCTGATTCGAACCGTGGTAGAGCCTGATCATCGCAACTGCCCTCCATTGTTTTGGCAGACGTGCGCCAGTGCCTCGACGACGTCGGGGAACGACTGGGTGTGCAACACAGCGTAGTGTTCTCTCAGGTGGTCCATGCCCTTGAAGCGCTTCAGGTAGGCGTAGGCCTGCCGTGGATGCACACCATAATGCTGGGCGAACTCCGTGATGAGTGCCACCGTGAATCCAAATACGTTTCTGTCTTCTCGTGCCATAATCTTGCGTAGAATTGAAATTCGCTGCAAAGATACGAATAAGCGAGAACAAAACCAAATAAAACTCGTTTTAATTTGTTTTGCCGAGCGTTGATTAGTTGATCAGGTTCCGTGTTGATCACATCGCTGCAAAGTTACAAAATTCTCCCGACAATACCAAATAAAACTCAGCGATTTCGTATAAGGTGACAGATCGGACAAGGCTCAATAGATCATAAAGCGTTGCGACAAAAAATCGGGCTGACGTTTGGTCAGCCCGATTTTCTATATGAAGAGATGGGTATTATTTCTCGTCGAGGACGGTCTCTTCGGCAAAGTCGAGCACGTTCTTGCGGTTAGCCTGAATGCGCTCATACTCCTCCTTCGAGCCGACGATAATCTTGTCGAACTCGCGCAGGCCGGTACCGGCAGGAATGAGGTGACCGCAGATCACGTTCTCCTTCATACCCTCCAGATGGTCAACCTTACCGCGGATGGCAGCCTCGTTGAGCACCTTCGTCGTCTCCTGGAAGGAGGCAGCCGACATGAACGACTTGGTCTGAAGGGCGGCACGGGTGATACCCTGAAGGATCTGAGTAGAAGTAGCGGGCACGGCGTCACGCACCTGAACCAGTTTCATGTCGCGACGCTTCAGCATCGAGTTCTCGTCGCGCAGACGACGGGCAGTGACAATCTGACCCTTCTGCAAGTTCTCGGAGTCACCGGCATCGGTAACCACCTTCTTACCCCAGATACGGTCATTCTCCTCAGCAAAGTCGAGTTTGTCGACAATCTCCTGCTCGAGGAAGGCGGTGTCGCCCGGCTCGTTGATCTGAACCTTACGCATCATCTGACGGACGATGATCTCGAAGTGCTTGTCGTTGATCTTCACACCCTGCAGACGGTACACATCCTGCACCTCATTCACGATATACTCCTGAACGGCGGTGGGACCCTTGATGGCCAGGATATCGGCAGGCGTGATGACACCATCGCTGAGCGGGGTGCCGGCACGTACGGCGTCGTGCTCCTGAACCAGAATCTGCTTAGAGAGTGATACGAGGTAGCGGCGCTGCTCACCGGTCTTCGAGGTGACGACGATCTCACGGTTACCACGCTTCACCTTACCCATGGTGACCTCACCATCGATCTCGCTGACGACAGCGGGATTAGACGGGTTACGGGCCTCGAAGAGTTCGGTGACACGAGGCAGACCACCAGTGATATCACCACCCTTGGCAGCAGCACGCGGAATCTTCACGAGCGTCTCACCAGTCTTGACGGTCTGGCCATCCTCTACGACGACGTGACCACCCACCGGGAAGTTATAAGTACCGATAACCTCACCATCAGCACCGATGACGTCGCAGGTCGGAACCCTTGAACGGTCTTTCGACTCAGTGACGATCTTCTCGGTCAGACCCGTGGTCTCATCGGTCTCTGCACGGAAGGTGATACCCTCGATGACATCGTTGAACTTCAGCGTACCAGCATATTCAGTCACGATGACGGCATTGAACGGATCCCACTGGGCTATCTTATCGTTCTTCTTCACTTCAGCACCATTGTTGAAATAGAGAGAAGAACCGTAAGGCACGTTCACTGTAGACAGGACGATCTTCGTGTTCGGGTCAACGAAACGGAGTTCACCCAGACGGCTGACCACCATCTCGCACTCGCTGCCATCCTCGTCGAACGGTACGGTACGCACCTCCTCGAGTTCGATCAGTGCATGATCGTACTTAGAGACGATACTGGCATTGGCGGCAGCATTACCTGCCACACCACCGGCGTGGAACGTACGCAGTGTCAACTGTGTACCTGGCTCACCGATAGCCTGGGCAGCGATCACGCCAACAGCCTCACCCTTCTGGACCATACGACGGGTAGCCAGGTTACGGCCGTAACACTTCATGCAGACACCCTTCTTCGACTCACAGGTGAGCACGGAACGAATCTCGACGGTCTCGACGTCAGCCTTCTCGATGGCCTCGGCAATGGGCTCGGTGATCTCCTCACCAGCCTCGACGATGACTTCACCGTTCTTCGGGTTGATAACATCATGGACAGACACACGGCCGAGGATACGCTCTGACAGGCTGGAGATGACCTCGTCGCCACTCTTCAGGGCCGAACACTGCAGACCGCGCAGCGTACCACAGTCCTCTTCGGTGATGATCACATCGTGGGATACATCGACCAGACGACGTGTCAGATAACCGGCATCGGCAGTCTTCATGGCGGTATCAGCCAGACCCTTACGGGCACCGTGGGTAGAGATGAAGTACTCCAGCACGGACATACCCTCCTTGAAGTTCGACAGGATCGGGTTCTCAATCGTACCACGGCCCTCGGCACCGGCCTTCTGAGGCTTGGCCATCAGACCACGGATACCGGACAACTGCTTAATCTGGTCCTTAGAACCACGGGCTCCGGAGTCGAGCATCATGAACACGGCATTGAAGCCCTGGTCGGCCTTGGTCATCTGATCGAGCAGGACGGTACCGATATCATTGTTCACGTGCGTCCAGGTATCGATGACCTGATTGTAACGCTCATTGTCGGTGATGAAGCCCATATTATAGTTGTCGGTGATCTCGCGGATCTGGGCATTACCCTTCTCGATCAGTTCTGCCTTCTCCTTCGGGATGATGATATCGTCGAGGTTGAACGACAGACCAGCGAGATATGCCATACGGTAACCGAGGTTCTTGATACCATCGAGGAACTCGCAGGCTTCGGCGAAACCGACATTCTTGATGACATCAGCGATGATATCACGCAGACTCTTCTTGGAAATGACGGTATTGACATAACCAACCTCCTTCGGGATGATACCATTGACGATGACACGGCCGACAGAGGTCTCTACCATGTGGCGCTCAGGCTTACCGTCGACGATATCGTCGACAATCACCTTCACCTGGGCATGGAGGTCACACTTACCCTCGTTGTGGGCGATGATAGCCTCTTCGGGTCCGTAGAAGGTCAGACCTTCACCCTTGGCACCCGGGCGGATCTTCGTGATATAATAGAGACCCAGCACCATATCCTGTGACGGCACAGTGATAGGCGCACCGTTGGCAGGATTCAGGATGTTGTGGCTCTGGAGCATCAGCAACTGAGCCTCGAGGATAGCCTCGTTAGACAGCGGAAGGTGGACAGCCATCTGGTCACCGTCGAAGTCGGCGTTGAAGGCCGTACATGCCAGCGGGTGAAGTTGGATAGCCTTACCCTCAATCAGTTTCGGCTGGAAGGCCTGGATACCCAGACGGTGCAGTGTCGGTGCACGGTTGAGCAGCACGGGATGGCCCTTCATGACATTCTCAAGGATATCCCAGATGACAGGCTCACGACGGTCGACGATTTTCTTGGCCGACTTCACCGTCTTCACGATACCGCGCTCGATGAGTTTACGGATGATGAACGGTTTGTAGAGTTCGGCTGCCATCAGTTTCGGCAGACCGCACTCACCCATCTTCAACTCAGGACCGACAACGATCACCGAACGGGCAGAGTAGTCGACACGCTTACCGAGCAGGTTCTGACGGAAGCGGCCCTGCTTACCTTTCAGGGAGTCGGAGAGAGACTTCAACGGACGGTTGGAATCGCTCTTCACGGCCGAAGACTTACGGCTATTATCGAACAGGGAGTCGACGGCTTCCTGCAGCATACGTTTCTCATTGCGGAGGATCACCTCAGGTGCCTTAATCTCCATCAGTCTCTTCAGACGATTGTTACGGATGATGACACGACGATAGAGGTCGTTCAGATCGGAGGTAGCAAAACGACCACCATCCAGGGGCACGAGCGGACGAAGTTCGGGCGGTGTGACGGGAATAATCTTCATGATCATCCACTCCGGACGGTTGATGCCCTTCTCGACGCTCTGACGGAAAGCCTCCACTACCTGCAGACGCTTCAGGGCTTCGTTCTTACGCTGCATCGAAGAGTCGCTGTTGGCGCGGTCGCGCAGTTCATAAGACAAAGAGTCGAGGTCGAGGCGTACGAGCAGGTCGTAGATAGCCTCAGCACCCATCTTGGCGATGAACTTATTGGGGTCGCTGTCGTCGAGGTAGTCGTTCTCAGGAGACACATAGGTGTCCATAATGTCATTGTACTCCTCCTCGGAGAGCAGGTCGAACATCTGTGAGCCTACGGCCTCATTGCCGTCGCCGTCTTTCTTGCCTGCCATGGGACCCGGCTGGATCACCACATAGCGCTCATAATAGATAATCGCATCGAGTTTCTTCGTGGGCAGACCCAACAGATAACCTATCTTGTTGGGAAGGCTGCGGAAATACCAGATGTGTGCCACGGGCACCACCAGTTCGATATGTCCGGCACGCTCACGACGCACCTTCTTCTCGGTCACCTCTACACCACAACGGTCGCAGACGATGCCCTTGTAACGGATACGTTTGTACTTGCCGCAGGCGCACTCATAGTCCTTTGTCGGGCCGAAGATACGCTCGCAGAACAGACCGTCACGCTCGGGCTTGTAGGTACGGTAGTTGATGGTTTCCGGCTTGGTCACCTCACCGAAGCTACTCTCGAGGATTTCTTCGGGCGAAGCAAGGCCTATAGTAATCTTAGTGAAATTACTCTTTACTTTTGAATCTTTCTTGAAAGCCATATTTCTTAACTTCTTAACTTCTTAACTACTTAACTCCTCGTTTAATCGAGCGTGATGCTCAGACCCAGACCGCGCAACTCGTGCAGCAGCACATTGAGAGACTCCGGGATACCCGGTGTCGGCATGGGCTCACCCTTGACGATGGCCTCATAAGCCTTCGAGCGGCCTACGGTATCATCAGACTTGATGGTCAGGATCTCCTGAAGAACATGGCTGGCGCCAAAGGCCTCGAGGGCCCAGACCTCCATCTCACCGAAGCGCTGGCCACCGAACTGTGCCTTACCACCGAGCGGCTGCTGGGTAATGAGGCTGTACGGGCCAATGGAACGTGAGTGCATCTTATCCTCGACCATGTGGCCGAGTTTGAGGAAGTAGGTGATACCCACCGTTGCAGGCTGGTCAAAGCGCTCACCCGTCTCACCGTCATAGAGATATGTCGAGCAGAGACGCGGCAGACCTGCCTTGTCAGTCCATTCTGCGAGGTCGTCAAGTTTAGCACCATCGAAGATCGGGGTAGCGAACTTCACGCCGAGACGCTTACCGGCAGCACCGAGGATAGCCTCAAAGATCTGGCCGAGGTTCATACGTGAAGGCACGCCCAGCGGGTTCAGCACGAGGTCGACGGGGCGTCCGTCCTCGAGGAACGGCATATCCTCCTGGCGCACCACCTTCGACACGATACCCTTGTTACCGTGACGTCCGGCGAGTTTATCACCCACGCCGATCTTACGTTTCTTAGCCACATAGACCTTAGCCATCTGCAGGATGCCGTTGGGCAGTTCGTCGCCAATAGTAATGGCGAACTTCTTACGCTTCTGCTCAGCATCGAGCAACTTATACTTCTTCATGAAGTTGATAATCAGTTTGGCTATCAACTCATTCTTATGCTCATCGGTAGTCCAGTTACTGATCTGGATATCACCATACTCAAGATTCTTCAGGGCAGTGACAGTGAACTTGGTGCCCTTCGTGATAATCTCAGCGCCAGTGTAATCCTTAACACCCTGAGACACCTTACCCTTCGTCAGTTCAACCAGTTTGTCGATGAGGATATCCTTCAGGTCGCCTACCTTTGCCTCGTATTCCTCGTCGATCTTAGCCAGGGTGATCTTATCCTGCTGCTTCGACTTACGGTCCTTGATGGCACGGGCAAACATCTTCTTATCGATGATGACACCTGTCAGCGACGGGTTGGCCTTGAGTGAAGAGTCCTTCACATCACCGGCCTTGTCACCGAAGATGGCACGGAGCAGTTTCTCCTCTGGTGAGGGATCGCTCTCACCCTTAGGCGAGATCTTACCGATAAGGATATCGCCAGGCTCGACACGGGCACCCACACGGATGACACCGTTCTCGTCGAGGTCCTTCGTGGCCTCCTCGCTGACGTTGGGGATATCGGCCGTGAACTCCTCGACGCCACGCTTCGTCTCACGGACATCGAGCGAGTACTCGTCCACGTGGACAGAGGTGAGGATATCCTCACGGACAATGCGCTCATTGAGCACGATGGCATCCTCATAGTTGTAACCCTTCCAAGGCATGTAAGCCACGAGGAGGTTACGGCCCAGAGCCAACTCACCGTTCTCGGTGGCATAACCCTCGGTCAGGATATCACCCTTCTTCACGCGCTGACCTTTCTCACAGATCGGGCGCAGGTCGATAGTCATGTTCTGGTTCGTGCGACGGAACTTAGGAATACGATATTCCTTCAGAGCGGGTTCGAAACTGACGAACTCCTCATCCTCAGTGCGATCATAGAGGATGCGGATGGTTGTAGCATCGACATACTCCACGACACCGTCGCCCTCGGCAGTCACCATCGTACGAGAGTCCTCACACACCTGCTTCTCAATACCGGTACCCACGATAGGAGCCTCGTTATGGAGCAGGGGCACTGCCTGGCGCATCATGTTCGATCCCATCAGTGCACGGTGGGCATCGTCATGCTCGAGGAACGGAATCAGCGAAGCAGCGATAGAAGCAATCTGCTGCGGAGAGACGTCCATCAGGTCAACCTGTGCAGGCGGCACAACGGGGAAGTCAGCATCCTGACGACACTTCACCACGTCGCGGATGAAGGTACCGTCGTCGTTCAGCGGGGCGTTACCCTGGCCGATGACATGCTCTGCCTCCTCTTCGGCAGTCAGATAGACAATCTCATTATTATTAAGGTTGGCCACACCATTCTCCACCTTTCGGTAAGGTGTCTCGATGAAGCCGAGTTCATTGATCTTAGCATACACACAGAGCGAGGAGATCAGACCGATGTTCGGTCCCTCAGGACTCTCAATAGGACAGAGACGTCCGTAGTGTGTGTAGTGTACGTCACGCACCTCGAAGCCGGCACGCTCACGCGACAGACCACCAGGGCCGAGAGCAGAGAGACGACGCTTGTGGGTCACCTCTGCCAATGGGTTGGTCTGGTCCATGAACTGTGACAGCGGGTTGGTACCGAAGAACGAGTTGATGACGCTCGAGATGGTCTTCGCATTGATCAGGTCTGTGGGCGAGAATACCTCATTGTCGCGAACGTTCATGCGCTCACGGATGGTACGGTTCATACGGGCCAGACCGATGGAGAACTGGTTTGACAACTGTTCACCGACCGTACGTACACGACGGTTGGAGAGGTGGTCGATATCATCGACGGCTGCCTTGGAGTTCACCAACTGGATCAGATATTTGATAATCTCGATGATGTCCTCCTTCGTCAGGACGCGGACATCCATATCCGTGTTCAGGTTCAGTTTCTTGTTGATACGGTAACGGCCCACATCACCCAGGTCGTAACGCTTGTCAGAGAAGAACAGGTTCTGGATGACCTCACGGGCACTGGCATCATCGGCAGGGTCAGCATTACGCAACTGACGATAGATGTAGAGCACGGCTTCCTTCTCTGAGTTCGACGGGTCTTTGGCCAGCGTATTGAAGATGATAGAGAAATCCTGAGCCACAGCCTCGTCCTTGTGGACAAGGATGGTCTGGGCACCACTCTCGAGGATGTCCATCATGTTATCCTCAGTGATTTCTGTCTCACGCTCCATGATCACCTCGTTACGCTCGATGGATACCACCTCACCAGTGTCCTCATCTACGAAGTCCTCATTCCAACTCTTCAGCACGCGGGCTGCCAGTTTCGAGCCCAGCACCTTCTTCAGCGAGGCCTTGTTCACCTTCACCTCCTCCGCCAGGTCGAAGATCTCAAGAATCTCCTTATCCGTTTCGAAACCGATGGCACGGAGCAGGGTGGTTACAGGTAACTTCTTCTTACGGTCGATGTACGCATACATGACATTATTAATATCCGTAGCGAACTCAATCCAAGAACCCTTGAACGGGATGATACGCGCCGAATAAAGCAGCGTACCGTTGGCATGTACACTCTGTCCGAAGAATACGCCAGGAGAACGGTGCAACTGAGACACGACGACGCGCTCGGCTCCATTGATAACGAAAGTACCATTGGCCGTCATATAGGGAATCGGGCCCAGGAACACATCCTGAACAACCGTCGGGAAGTCGACATGGTCCGGATCCGTGCATTCCAGTTTCAACTTAGCCTTCAAAGGTACGCTATACGTCAGTCCACGCTCCAGACATTCGTCGATGGTGTAGCGCGGCGGATCGATATAGTAATCCAGGAACTGAAGGACGTAACTATTACGTGTATCGGTGATAGGGAAGTTCTCGGAGAACACCTTATACAAACCGTCGTTCTTCCGTTCCTCAGGCGGAGTGTCCAACTGCAGGAAGTCTTTAAACGACTTTAATTGCACATCAAGGAAATCCGGAAACGGCATCGGATTCTTGACGCTGCCAAAGTTTACTCTGTTATCTATTATTTTGGAAGCCATTATTAACTACTTAACTTCTTATCAACTTAACTTCTTTACTACTCAAAACAAGAAAGTGGTCGGGAACCCTCGACTGGAGAGTCCCCAACCACATTTGGTATTGTTGTGTCCTGAATTACTTCAGTTCAACCTCGGCACCAGCGGCCTCGATGGTCTTCTTCAGGTTCTCAGCCTCGTCCTTAGACAGACCTTCCTTGATGGTAGCGGGAGCACCGTCAACCAGATCCTTTGCCTCCTTCAGGCCAAGACCACAAGCCTCCTTAACGGCCTTCACGACCTGGAGCTTAGCGGCACCTGCAGACTTCAGAACCACGTCGAATGAAGTCTTCTCTTCAGCAGCAGCGGCCTCACCACCAGCTGCAGGACCAGCAGCTACAGCAACGGCTGCAGCAGCAGGCTCAATTCCATACTCGTCCTTCAGGACTGTTGCCAACTCGTTTACTTCTTTTACAGTAAGGTTTACCAACTCTTCTGCAATAGCTTTAATATCTGCCATTTTATTTAAAATTTAATTGTTTTTTAATGTTAATGTTACTCTGTTCGCTATTTATTTGTTACGCTCAGCGATAGCGTCAAGCAGGCCGTGGATCTTACCACCAGCATTCAAGCCAGAGACGACGTTCTTGATCGGCGACTGCAGCAGAGCCACGACATCGGCGATAAGTTCGTTCTTGCTCTTGATGGCTACCAACTCCTCGAGTTTGTCTGCACCTACGAAGAAACTCTCCTCTGCATATGCACCCTTCAGGGCGGGGATACCTTCTTTCTTATACTCCTTGATCAGTTTGGCGGGGACATTAGCCGTCTGCGTGAACATGACAGCCGTATTACCCTTCAGACAGTCATAGAGGGGTGAAAAGTCAATCTCAGAAGCCTCAAACGCCTTGTGGAGAAGAGTGTTCTTCACAACCAGCAGTTTGATCTCATTCTTAAAGCACTTACGGCGAAGATCTGAAGTCTTGGCAGCATCCAGTCCGGTCAAGTCGACCAGATAGAAATGCGGGAACTCCTTCAGTTTCTCTCCGAGTTCTACGATGATAGTATCTTTTACTTCCTTTTTCATTTGTCTAATCTTTTAACGAGTTATTCAACTGATTTAGGATCGACCTTGATACCCATACTCATAGTGCTTGAGAGGAAGATACTCTTAATATAAGTACCCTTAGCAGCCGCAGGCTTCAGTTTGATGATAGTAGAGATAAACTCCTTTGCATTCTCGAAGATCTGATCAGCGGTGAAAGTCACCTTACCGATTGACGTATGCACGATACCGGCCTTGTCAACCTTAAAGTCAATCTTACCCTGCTTCACTTCCTTCACTGCCTTAGCGACATCCATAGTAACAGTACCGCTCTTGGGGTTAGGCATCAGGCCACGGGGACCGAGAACTCGGCCGAGGGGACCAAGTTTACCCATACACGACGGCATGGTGATGATGACATCCACATCCGTCCAACCACCCTTGATCTTATCGATATACTCGTCAAGACCAACATAGTCAGCACCGGCTTCCTTAGCAGCAGCCTCCTGATCAGGAGTACAGAGAGCGAGCACGCGAGTGACCTTACCAGTACCGTTCGGCAGCGATACAACGCCACGAACCATCTGGTTGGCCTTACGCGGGTCTACGCCCAAGCGTACATCGATATCTACCGAAGCCTCAAACTTGGTGGTAGTGATCTCCTTCACCAGTTCTGCGGCTTCTTTCAAAGAGTATGCTTTCCCTGCTTCAACCTTACCAGCGACCAACTTTTGATTTTTTGTCAGTTTACTCATTGTCTTAATTGAAGTTATAAATTATTTACCAGGGAACTCCCCTTCTACAGTGATACCCATACTACGTGCTGTACCTGCCACGAGTTTCATTGCTGACTCCACCGTGAAGCAGTTCAAGTCTTTCATCTTATCCTCTGCGATGGCACGAACCTGATCCCAGGTCACCTTGGCGACCTTCTTACGGTTCGGCTCTGCAGAACCGCTCTTGACCTTTGCGGCCTCCTTCAACTGTACGGCTGCGGGAGGAGTCTTGAGCTCGAACGAGAATGACTTGTCAGTGTAGTAAGTGATAACGACAGGAATAATCTTACCTGCCTTATCCTGGGTTCTGGCGTTGAACTCTTTGCAGAATCCCATAATGTTAATACCCTTAGAACCCAGAGCAGGTCCAACGGGGGGAGAAGGATTCGCAGCGCCACCTTTAATCTGTAATTTGATTAATCCAGCAACTTCTTTAGCCATTTCTGTTTATTATTAATTGAATTTTATATATGTCCCAGGAGTGGAAGCCTCCCAGAACCGTATCAGGTCACACAAGCAACCTTCTACAATAGAAACTGGGCATACCGTAACTTATGCCCTATTCCTTTTCTACCTGATTATACGACAGTTCCAACGGGGTCTTGCGACCGAAGATCTTCACCATCACCTTCAACTTGCGCTTCTCGGCGTTCACCTCTTCGATGATGCCGCTGAAGCCGCTGAACGGACCGTCAGTCACCTTTACCGCCTCGTCAACAACGAACGGAATAGCGACCTCCTCAGACTTAATAGTGATATCCTCAGCCGTACCGAGTATGCGATTAATATCGGCCTGACGAACTGGCGTCGGATTATCAAGACCGCCCAGGAAACCAAGCACATTTGGCATGAAGCGTAACGTATGGGCCACCTCGCCCTGGAGATTTGCCTCTACAAGGACATAGCCAGGGAGAAAAAGTTTCTCCTTGACCACACGCTTACCATTACGGAGTTGTGCATACTTCTCCGTCGGCAGCAAGATCTCACCTACGTTGGCAGCAAGAAGTTCATCCTTCTTCATAAGGGCCTCAAGATACTCCTTGACCTTACCCTCCTTACCGCTCACTGCACGCAGCACATACCACTTCTTACCTGTCTGAGCCATGATTCTGTCGTAGATATTATGCCGGATAAACCAGACTCATGAAAGACTTGAACACGAAGTCCATAGCCCATACCACCAATGCAATAATCAGTGATGCGGAGAGCACCACTACTGCACTATGCGTCAGTTCTTTGCGTGTAGGCCATGTTGTCTTATGAGCGAGCTCATCGTAACAAGCCTTGCAATAATTGATAATCTTCTTCAACATATCTTTATTATTTCGCACGGGAAGGAGGACTCGAACCCACGACCCTCGGTTTTGGAGACCGATGCTCTACCAACTGAGCTATTCCCGTAAGTAAGCCCCCACCCTTGAGCGGGGGCTTTGTTTTTTATAAGAATCTAGTCTGACTAGTCGAACTAGTTTTACTAGGATTAGTCCTCGTAGACCTCTGTAATCTGACCAGAACCAACGGTACGACCACCCTCGCGGATAGCGAAACGCAGACCGGGGTTCAGAGCCACAGCGTAGATCAACTCAACAGTGATCTCCACGTTATCACCAGGCATCACCATCTCAACGCCTGCGGGCAGAGTGATCTCACCTGTGCAGTCCATGGTGCGGAGGTAGAACTGAGGACGATACTTGTTTCCGAATGGAGTGTGACGACCACCCTCTTCCTTCTTCAGGACATAGATAGAAGCCTTGAACTTCTTGAAGGGCTTGATCTGACCCGGATGGCAGAGCACCATACCGCGCTTGATCTCGTTCTTGTCGATACCACGGAGCAGCAGACCTACGTTATCACCAGCCTGACCCTCGTCCAGGATCTTACGGAACATCTCAACGCCAGTAACAACCGACTTCTTGTCCTCACCGAGACCGAGCAGTTCGACCTCATCACCCACGTGGATCACACCAGTCTCGATACGACCAGTAGCAACAGTACCACGACCTGTGATAGAGAACACGTCCTCAACAGGCATCAGGAAGGGCTTGTCGGTAGCACGAGGAGGCTCCTGGATCCATGTGTCGCAGGTATCCATCAGTTCCATCACCTTCTGCTCCCATTTCTCAACACCATTCAGTGCACCGAGTGCAGAACCACGGATGATAGGAGTATCATCTTCAAACCCATACTGCTCCAGAATCTCGCGGACCTCCATCTCAACGAGCTCCAGCATCTCCTCATCGTCAACCATATCACACTTGTTCAGGAAAACAACCAGACGAGGAACGTTTACCTGACGAGCGAGCAGGACGTGCTCACGAGTCTGAGGCATAGGACCGTCAGTTGCAGCAACAACGAGGATAGCACCATCCATCTGGGCAGCACCAGTTACCATGTTCTTCACATAGTCAGCGTGTCCCGGGCAGTCAACGTGAGCATAGTGACGCTTTGCAGTCTCATACTCTACGTGAGCGGTGTTGATAGTGATACCGCGCTCCTTCTCCTCAGGAGCGTTGTCAATCTGATCGAATGACTTAACCTCAGAGAGACCCTGCTTTGCCAGAACGGTGGTGATAGCAGCAGTCAGAGTTGTCTTACCGTGGTCAACGTGACCGATAGTACCAATGTTTACGTGCGGTTTGGTGCGCACAAAATTCTCTTTTGCCATTTTTGTTGTTTATTAAATGTTTATTATTTCTGAATTTTCAGT
>Ga0310695_10006474_pt1 | contig 19321 bp, 15 predicted proteins | sample RumenRJG_04DNA_FD_203882 | JGI IMG/M metagenome (GOLD analysis project Ga0310695, IMG submission 203882) | Bovine rumen microbial communities from Lethbridge, Alberta, Canada - RJG_04 (v2) (version 2) | ecosystem: Host-associated > Mammals > Digestive system > Stomach > Rumen | place: Canada...
ATTGGAGATGAGCAAAAATACCTGTGTACGGTTAGTGATGCCCAGTTTCAGTTCATTTGTCTCATCCAGGGCAATGGAGAGCACCACAGCTTTCTGCTCAAGCTGAGGATCTTTGTTATATACAACGATAGGTATCACGGTCTGCATTTCGCCCGCATTCAGTATATATTCTGTTTTCAATGGTTCATAGTGAACACCCGCTTGGGCAGTGCTAAGGCTTTCGTTAATGTGGATTTTCACCATGCGATCGTGATCTGAAGGATTTCCCATCAAATCGACCAATAAGTTCACCACAGCAGTATCTACATTTTTCCCAGCAAAAGAATAATTGATGCTGTCATTAGTAATTGCCCAATTGTTGGCATCAGTTTGGAAATAGACTGCATCTTCACCATTGAATCCTTTAGGATCATTCTCTTCACACGAACATATTAGGTTGACTGCAAGTAAGATGGCTGCCACCTCGATAATTGTATATATGTTTTTTATTAATCTCATAATGGTTGCATATTTAATGATAAACAATTAGTTGCTGTTGCTATATCCGAACTCTATCTCCTGATCGGGCAGAGGGAAAACATAGATATCCTGCGTAGTAGGTACAAGGGTGTTGGGAATCTGATTAATATTTCTACGTTTGTAATAGAAAAAAAGTTGTCCTTCCCCTATAAACTCCCGTTGATACTCTTTTTGCAATTCAGCTATGAGGTCTTCACCATCAGGGAGGGGGTTGCTATTATATCCACGCATACGACGGAAAGTCTTTAGATATTCAATATCGCCAGAAGCCTCGGCTGCTATTAAATACATCTCGCCCAGCTTCAATAAGGGGATCTGTGTTCCAGTCATATACTTATTGATATATTCCTTGGCATTTCCACTCGGAATCGAGAATAGCCGCTTGACACGAAAGTCGAAATCGAGACCATATCCACCAAATATCTCGGTCTTTCGGTCATTACTGATGGTGAGTGCTGCCTGTGAGTCGAGATAATAGAGATCGTTGTGACTCCTCTTCAAGTCGTAAATGTATAATGATGTGATATATTCATGATGTGCCATACACTCTGCAACGGAGGGAAAACTTAGTTGTTCATCTGTCATGATTTTGTCGTTAATTAGCTCAAACTTTCCACTGTTGATCACCTCTTGTGCATAAAGCAGCGCTCTGCTCATATCTTCCTTATATAAACAAATACGAGCCAGTAGAGCTGTCATGCCATAGTAATTGAATCGTGATGTTCGAAAGAGCCAAAAACCATCATCAGCTAAATAATCGTCTGCCCAATATTGACTCTCTGGCAGTTCTGAGTAGGTGGTTTTTGCCGGTCCCAATGGATCAATGTCTTTCACTAGTTCACGTGCCTCCTCCAGATCGTTTATCAACACATCGAGAGATGCCGACACAGTAGTTGGTGTAACTGGGCTGTTTGTAACCTCGCGTACCAAGGGTACCGCCAAGCTATCCATGCCCGTTTTGTAAGAAGGGGCATAAGCACGAATCATGTCGAATAGCAAATAGGTGCGTGCAGCCATTGTCTCTCCTTGTACCAAACGACGCAAGCTGTCGGGCATCACGCGTCCTTTTTCTTGTAAGTTTTTCAGAATATAGTTGCAATTGGCCACACCGCTGTAAGCTGTAGTCCACATTCTGTCGAAACGAGTTTTGCAGCCATCATCAGCATAGTTATATTGCATCGCCTGTTTATAGTTCTGCCCAACAGAAGAATACTGTTGTGCTAATACATCTAAAAATGCCATTGTTGCCTCGCCACCATAGAGACTCGTGCTACTCATAATAGTATAGATGCCAAGGGTAGCATCACGGAAACCATCTTCACTATCGAAGAAGATCTCTTCTTTCACTTGTGACTTGGGACGTACATCAAGCCAGTCCTCACAAGAAACAAGCACTGTTAATAGGGCTAAAAGGCAAAAGGGCATAAAGCTTATCTCTATTTTCCTCACCTTTTCTATATATTCTCTTTTCATAATCTTTCTTAATTACTAATTCCTCATTTTTTTACCTTTCCTTAGAACCTTGCTTGCAGGCCAAGACTGAAGTTACGTGCATATGGATAGTTGGTTCCACGTTCTATCTTGACAGTGGAAGTATGAAACACATCATTCATATAGAACAGCAGTTTCAATCGCTGTATGCCATACCGCTTAAGGTTCTTGTTATCGAACTCGTACGAGAGATTCAGAGTGCTCATTTCCAAATAGTTATAATCTTCAATAAAACGTGAAGTAGGGCGTGTTGCAACTTGGAGATCAAGGACACCTACAACGGGGTCACGGGCAAAAGCTGCAAAACGAACAATATCACCGGGCTTTTGCCAGCGAGCAGTCAGTGCACGGGCATCAGCATTGTAACGTGGGTCAATATCCTGCACTTTGTCAACAAGTGTCTGGTTGTACATCTGTCCACCCATTCGATAACGGAAAGTGGCACTCAACTGCAGACCCTTCCATGAAAACAGCGTGCCGAATGTGCCTTCTACCTTGGGGTCTGTGCAACCACCGATGACGTAGTTCTTAGCCGACCAGTCACTCACTATTCTTCCGTCTTTGGTGAGGAAGAGCTCACGACCTGTCAGCGGGTCGATTCCCAATGACTCGTTTACCCATATAGAATTAATACTTTCGCCTTCAACGAAACGTACCTTGGGTACACTAACATGATCTTCTTTTTTGCCATCAGTAATGGCAGCATCCTGAGTATCGTTATATGCTCTCAGAGCATTGGATATTTTCAGCAGCTTATTTTTGTTATGGATCATACTTCCGAAAACGCTCCAGTGCAGCTTATGGGTATTACTCTTCAGCAATACGGCACGGGCGCTGAGCTCCCATCCCTTATTCTCCACCTCGCCGAGGTTTGCCATATAAGTGGTAAAACCGAGTGATGGCGGCAGAGTCACTGCGGTAAGCACATCTTTGGAAGTCTTGATATAGTAGTCGTACGACAACTCAAAACGGTTCTTGAACAGTGCAAGGTCAACACCAAAGTTTTTCTCGTTGGTACGCTGCCATGTCAGTTCCTCATTTCCCATGGCGAGCAGCTTGGCGCCCACACCATAGTGATAGCGCTGGCCGGTAAGATACTGATAAGTGGTGATGGCCTGATAAGGATCATACTCCTGTGAACCGGTAAGTCCATAGGTAGCACGCAGCTTTAACTCATTCAGCCATTTCGCATCTTTCATGAAATGCTCCTTATGGAGGTTCCATCCGAGTCCTGCAGACCAAAACGGTGCCCATCGACTATCAGATCCGAAACGTGAAGATGCATCCTCACGGAAAGAGAGGTCTATTAAGTAGCGTTCATCGAAACTGTAGTTAATATTTCCAAGAAAACCAACAAGGCGTGAAGTATATTCGTCACCTGAGGGTGCACCAGCCTGTTGGTACTGATTTGCAAAGCTAATATAGTCGAGATTGTCGTTAGGGAATCCTTCGGCTACAACCGTAAACTCCTTTGACTTATGCTGTTGAATATTCCAACCAGCATTCGCATTAAGAACATGCACACCTATCTGCCGGAAATAACTGAGCACCAACGAACCATCATAATTGAACACATCTCCGCGTGATGCCGTATAGGAGCCTCTTCGATCAAAATTGTCACCGGTAAAGGCAGCAAAATCGGTGTGGCGACCGGGTTTGAAAATATCATTTGAAGTATTTTGGACAGTAAACGAGAAATTTCCTTTCAACCTCAATCCTTCCAAAATATGCCAATCGATACCAAAGAGGTTTGTCATATCATTGTAGGCCGTTTGATCAATAGTGTTTAGTGTACTATTATACAACGGGTTGTGTACTGGGTCACGATAGGATGGGAAACGGTCATCAATATCCACTTGATAGATATATGATCCGTCCTCGTTCTTAAATCTAAGATAAGGATTCAGCATGGCATAGCTGCTGAAAGAACCGTAAGGACTATTATTTGAAGTGACGTTTGAATATGTAAGTTGATCACGGAAGGTGATATTATTGTAGATATATTGTAACTCCAATCCGATACCCATACGCTTGCGTCCCGACTTTTTCATCACACCTGGTGTGTTGTTATAATTCAAGTCCATTGCATAGCGGAAATTGTCAGAACCTCCTTCAAGGCGGACAGAATGCTTATGTCCAATAGCGACCTGGTCGAGTGGTTGCGCTAGCCAGTCGGTGTTCACACCTTCTAGTATGTTTCTCAATCGATGATTGTATGACATGTCGCAGTATAATTGGTCGCTGGTTTTGTCTTGGCTATACATTTTGCGATAGCTGACATCGTATAGACCAGCCATTTTTTCCAACTCCAGTTTCTGCTCAGGCGTACAGAGGTTATAAGCACTCAGGTCGGGTATATAGAAAGTTACGTCAGCATTGTAGCTCACCTCCATCTTACCTGTCTTAGGCATCGTTGTGGTGATGACCGCCACGCCATTGGCAGCACGTGAGCCATAGACAGCGGTGGCAGCAGCATCTTTCAGCAGCGTGATGGTTTCAACACGGTAAGGATCCATATCGAACACCTTCTCGGCCGATGTCTCAAAGCCATCAACGATGAATATAGGCATATTGGGGTTACCCTTGTAAGTGTCGCTCATGCCCGTGATGCTGCCTGAACCACGAATCTGGAAGTCCGGTACACTATTCGGGTCACTACCCATGCTGTTGTTCTCGATTTTTACAAATGAGGGATCCACGTTTTGCAGAGCCGTAAGGATATTCTGATTAGAACCTGCCAATAACTGTTCTTTGTCATATGTTTTGGCTGCACCGGTAAAACTGTTCTTTGCTTGTGAATAATAACCGTTGACCACCACTTCCTTTAACTGTGTGTCACCACGCATCACTACATCACGGGTAACATCACTGTAACCTTGAGCAATCTGTACATACTCATTGGAAAGTCCCACATAGGAGAATTTCAGGGTTGTGGCCTCAACAGGAATCTTAAAAGTGTAGAATCCGTCAGCATCCGTAACCGTACAAACACGTGTTTCACCGATACAGACAGGTACTCCGACAAGCAATTCTCCATCCTCATCTCGTACATAACCTTTTACTGTACGTTCGCGACCACTTAGTTGCTTCTGAAAGATTGTCACGATATTGCCCTTCACGCTGTAAGTACAATTAATAAGATTTGCCACTTGACCGATGATTTCCTCTGCTGTCTTATTCACGGCACGCAGCGTAATCTTTGGCCAGTTTTTAGCCAGATTAGCATCGTAGAAAAAGTCTATCTTTGCTTTACGATGGATTTCGTTCAGCACTTGTTCTACAGATGTCGATTTAACATCTATGCTCATTTTGGTGTCGGCAGGCATGGATGCGAGGGCTTTACCTGGCATCAGCAACATGACTGTCATCAGCAACAACAAGCCGATGAATCGCTTTTGATGTTTTGTTTGCATCATAAATTACTTGTTTAGATTAATATATAATTTTTGATTATTTACATTCAGACGCATTCCCGTAACCATTTCGATTGTTTCGAGTGTCGGCTTGAGATCTTCATAACGACTCAATGAACCGGAGAATTTATGATTTCCTAAATCCTTGTTCGCAAACTCCACGTCTAATCCATACCAACGGGCAATGACACTCATGATGCGCTCCAAAGTCCAATCACTAAAGACAAGCTCTCCCTCATTCCATGCCACAAAGGGCGCAGTGTCGACTTCTGAGACGTTCAACTGGGAATTGACAATTGATAATTCTTGACCGGGCGTGAGCATCTTCTCACGCCCATCTGTGGGAGTAAAGCTCACAGAACCCTTGACAAGAACAACTGTCAACTCTTTGTTATCGTTCCCTTTCTCAGTACTGGTTCCCGTATTCACCACGAACTCAGTGCCATATACCTTCACGTCTCCCTTTGGCGTATGCACCACAAACTGCCGACTCTTATCCTTTGCCACCATGAGATAAGCCTCACCCTCGAGAATAACATCCCGACGGTCGCCAAACTTTTCCGGATAGATCAGTCTACTATTATAATTAAGGTGTACCAAAGAGCCGTCAGGGAGTGTCACCCAATACTCTTTGTTATGATAGGTGGTGATACGTTTGGCTTCCTCCAACTGTTCCGCGAAATCCTCATCCACATGATAGAGGGCTCGCTCCTCATCGGTGATCACCTGCTGATGGGGCATGCCGGAAGTAATGATCTCTGCAGCTTGTACACCACGCTCACGGCTCTGCTCCATAGCCAGTTGTACCTCCTGACTAATCTCTGGCGGAGTAACACGGGTGTACTCGCGATGATACCAGTAAGCGCCACCCACGATGAACAAAACGATAATGACAGCAGCACGGTAGAGATAGGTAGTGAAACGATGAGCGTGTAACGGAACCTCCTTCGTTTCTTTCTCCTCGTTCCATAATTTCTCTTTTATACGCTCCAAAGATTGCTCGGCATCTATCTCTTTTCGGAAACGATACTCTTTTTCTAAGTTCTCAGGTTCGCTGAGGTACTCAAAAACGGTTTCATGTCGGGCATCAGCTTGTCTCCACAGATCAAGTTCCTGTTGTTCCGACTCGCTGATGATTTGCAGTGTATGTTTCAAAATCAACGTGATAATACGCTTATCTACATTTAATTCTTTCATTTTAATTTAATATTTTTTATTTACTTATTCGTTTAATTTGCAAAAAAGTACCGTCAAACAGTAGCATTTTTTAAAAAAAACAATTTATTATTAAAAAAAAGAGTATCTTTGTAGCCTGATATCCTGTCAAGATATTCTGAGAGAGCCATGATCATAGATAACGAAAAATATCGACAATTCTGCAATGGGAATTTAGATGCTTTCTACCGGGAAGCCTATCCCAGTCTGTTGTCTATGGCCAACAGGATGTTATCTCCATATTACTCTTACATGGCGGAAGATTGTGTGCAGGAGGCAGTATGCAGTGCCTGGCGTAACCGTGAGAATATCATTTCACCCTCTAATTTGAAGTCCTATCTATTCGCTTGTGTACACAATGAGGCTGTTAACATCCTTCGAAAAAACACACACAAGCAGAAATATCATCAGGAACAGAATGTGCTTCGCATTGATTTAGGAGTGGATGAACAATATCTGATACAAGAGGCACTCGACACTTTATATGAGATTATCGACTCATTACCCGAAGAATATAGGAAAATTTTTGAACTTAGCTATGTAAAAGGATTGAAGAATGAGGAGATAGCCCGTGAGCTGAATCTCTCTTTGAGTGGCACAAAAAAGCGCAAAGCCCGTTTTTTAGAGCTGTTGCGCGAGAAGTTGTCTAAGCATACAGGAAACACTCTGTTATGGATGATATCCTTTCAGATCTGTCAACGTATGGCAGAGTAGTTGATTATTTAAACGACCACCAATCCAGATGCACTTCTTTCGTACATTGATCGAAGCAGAGATACAGGTCATGTACGCCATAGGCATTTTTCACCTTCGCGGTGAATGACCGATAGTTATCTAATGATCTTGTTGGCTGTATTTTGACGGTCCCGATCACTGGTCCTTCGGCACTGTCCAGACGAATCGTTAGATTACATCTGCCTGTCGCAGCTGCACAAACAGTCATCTGCTTTGCACCTTTTTCCTGGAAATCAACTCCTCTGAGACGGATATATTCCCCATCATCGATATCTGTGACATACATAATATAGCACAACACACAGCATGGTTTAGTTTAATCCCATATTAAATATCCATAACCTAAACTAAACCTATATAAGATTATTTATTACTTTTGCACAATCAAAAGAAACAAAAAATGGTGCCATTGAGGATACAATTAAAGCAGTTAGCTATGTTTAATCAGGAATTGTTAATTGTACTATATCGGAAGGATAATTTGGTTGGCAAATATGAATTTTCTGCATGGAAATGATAAGAAACGCATAAAATCTGCGTTAAATGATAAAAAACGAAACATTTTCCAGACGCTGGTGACCACCGCTACCGTTTTTTATATTGGTGGGCACAGTGCTGCATCTGAAGGCTATTAAGAAAATAGACAATAAACAATAAACAAAGACTATGAAAACCTATCCTTTGCTTCAATCACAATTAGGCGTGTTCTATGACTGCCTGAAGTTTCCTCAGGTGATGCAATACAATATTCCTTGTATTACAGAACTGACTGATGATATTGACCTTGACCGTGTGGAACAGGCCATTCAGACTATTTTTGCCAAACGGCCGGAGTTGCGCATACGTTTCCTCATCGATGACAACGGTGAGCCACGTCAGTATGTGGACGAGGCTAAACAGCTGACCATCGTCCAGCATCAGATGTCGGAAACAGACTTCCGGCAGTATGCCTATCACGGCTTTTGCCGTCCGTTTGACATTATGGGCGAAGAGCCGTTGTTTCGTGTGGAACTGATTGCTACGCCGGAAGGAAAACACTATATGCTGCTGGATATCCACCATTTGGTTTCCGACGGTACGAGTTATCTGGTACTGTTCCCGCAGCGCGACCTGCCATTGGCCTACGAAGGGAAGCCGTTGCCCGCACAGGACTATAGCATATTGCAGGCGGCAGAGGACGAGACGGCCTGCTTGGGCAACGAAGAATATGAACGCGCCAAAGCGCTGATGAATGAGAAATATGCTGGTGTGGAACTCGCTTCACTGTCGTCACATCCCGACAATCCTGTGGGAGAGATGGGACAGGAATCTGCCTATATCAACCGTGCGATGGTGGATGATTGGTGTAAGGCAAACGGTTTTGCACCCTACCAGCTCTTCCAGGCAGCTTTCAGCTATGTGTTGGCTCGTTTGTTGCGAGAAGAGAAGGTGGCCTATACCACCATCTATCATGGACGTCGCGACCCTCGTGTCAAGCAGGCTTACGGCATGTTCGTGCGCACCATCCCGTTTATGATGGAAATCAAGAAGGAGCAGACCGTTCTCGACTATATCGGCAGCGTCCATCAGGAGATGAAGGCGACACTCTCGCAGTTGGCTTATCCTTTCTCGCACTTCTGTCGTGATCTGGGCGTGCAGCCAGGCATCTCGTTCAATTTCACAGCTCTGCCTGGCTGGGAGGAAGCGTTTCATTTCGGTGAGACACATTGCCCTTTGGTGCAGCAGGATCGTGGCGACGTTTTTTACGATATGCTGGCACACATCTTCTTGGCGGATGACAACTATGATATCCGTATGGAGTCGAGTCTGGCGATGAACAGTCGTCAGCAGATGCGTATGATGGCAGATGCCATCAAGGCCACCATGGAGCACATGATGGCCCAGCCTGACCAGTCTATTGACAGCATCAGCATCGTCAGCGACGAGGAGGCAGAGCGTATCATCAAGATAGGTACGGGTAAGGAGATTGATGTAGATTTGAGCAAGACCTTTGCCAACCTCTTTACCGAGCAGGCCCGTCGCACACCAGATGCACCCGCTGTGGTGGATAGGGACAGCCAGCTGACCTATGGCGAGATGGACTGTTACTCAAATGCCCTGGCCCGTCAGCTGATAGACTTCGGCGTACAGCCCAACGACTTCGTGTGCGTCATGCTCGACCGTTTCAAGGAGTTCCTGCTGCCTATACCCCACTCGACTTCGAATATCCCAACGAGCGACTCAGCTATATGCTCGAGAACTCGGAATCGAAGGTGCTGATCACGACGCACGGCGTGCTGGAGGCCAAACAGAGAGAGGGCGATTTCAGTACCGCAGCCGCCAAGACGTTCTTTATTGATGACTTCATGGCCGATGTGCCTGAAAGGCTACGGGTAGGCGACGGAATGTCGGAAATGGCAAAACCTATAGATCTCTCTAGTCCTGACGGTCTGGCCTATATGATCTACACTTCTGGATCTACTGGTAAACCTAAGGGTGCCATGCTGCATCAGGCAGGTCTGCGTAACTTCATTGCCGTCGTCATCGACATGGAGAAACTGACCGCTAACGACCGTATCAGCGGACATCGCTCGTTCTCGTTCGATGCGCATATCGAGGATATGTATCCGGTATTGACGCTGGGCGGTTCGTTCCACATCATGCCGACGGAGATACGCAAGGACTTGGCGGCCATCCGCCAGTTCCTGATAGACCATCAGTGTACGGGTGGTGGCTATTCGACGGCGATGACCAGTCTGCTGCTCAACACCTTCGATGACCTGCCTATCCGCTTCACCACTGGCGGAGGTGAGAAGATGGACGGCGTATTCAGCGACCATATCGAGATTATCAACGTCTATGGTCCTACGGAGTGTACCGATGATACCTCTTATTATGCCATTGAGCCAGGCCGTAGAGTTGATAACATTCCTATCGGAGAGAGTGTTGCCAACAACTGGAATTTCATTGTTGATACTGCTGGCAACCTAGTGCCACAAGGTGTGGCTGGCGAGCTGTGCTTTGCAGGTGTGCAGGTAGGTCGCGGCTACTGGCGACTGCCAGAGCGCACGGCTAAGTCGTTTGTCGATTGTCCGTTCGTGAAACAGGACCGCTGGGGTCGCCCTGTACGCATGTACCACACCGGTGACCTCTGCCGCTGGAATAACGACGGTCAGATAGAGTATATGGGCCGTATCGATACCCAGGTTAAGCTGCGTGGCTTCCGTATCGAACTGGGAGAGATAGAGAGCAAGGCCCTGAATATCGAGGGTATCCGTCAGGCCGCTGCCGAGGTGCGCAAGGTGCTGGGCAATGAGCACTTGGTGCTCTACTATACTTTAGAAGCGAGTGCAACGCTCAGCGAAGACGACATTCGTAAAGCCCTTGCCGCATCGTCGCTCGCCGACTACATGGTGCCTGATGCCTTTATGCAGATGGACAGCATGCCGATGACGCCTAACGGGAAGATCAACCGTAAGGCGCTTCCTGCCCCTGAGATGAAGCGTGCCACCGAGTATGAGGCGCCTGTGGGCGAGATGGAAGAACTCTTCTGCAACATCTTCTCCGACGTCCTGAAGATCAAAGAGGTGGGCGCCACCGACAACTTCTTCGAGATTGGCGGCACCAGCATCAATGCCATCAAGGTCATCGTTGAGGCCAGCAAGAACGGTGCACAGATTGTGTTCAACGACATCTTTAATCTGAAGACACCGCGTGCCCTTGCTGCGTTTGTAAGTGAAGAGTTAAGAGTGAAGAGTGATGAATTTCATGCCGTACAAGGAGAGCCAAGGGTCGAGCGCACTCTTCAGCCTTCACTCCCGAACACCCCTGAAGCCGAACATTTTGCACCGCTCAATGCACTCCTCGGGGTCAATAATCTCGACTCTTTCCGCAACGGCAAGCGCCAGACTATCGGCGACGTTCTGCTCACAGGCGCTACGGGCTATCTCGGCATCCACATCCTCAATGAGCTGCTAACAAATTATCATGGCAAGATAATCTGTCCTATACGTGCCAAGGACAACGATGAGGCGTTAAATCGCATCAAGACGCTTTTCTTCTACTACTTCGAACGTACTGAGGCCTTCAGCCATTTCGATGAGCGCGTCACAGCATTCGCTGCCGAGGTGACACAACCTGACGCTTTGGATAAAGCAGCGGAAGCAAATTCTTCACTATTCGCTCTTCGCTCTCCCCTTACAGTCGTCAACTGTGTAGCCAACGTGAAGCACTTCTCTGCCGGTAATGACATCGAGATGGTGAACATCGAGTCGGTGCGCCACTTGATTGCTTTCTGTCTGCGCACGGGTTCACGCCTTATCCACATCTCTACAAACAGCATTGCCGGCATCAGTATCGACAATGTGCCTGGTCCCGAAGTAAGATTGTCAGAGCAGGACTTTTATATCGGGCAGAATGTCGATGCTAACAAATACGTTTATTCGAAGTTCAAGGCAGAGGAACTGGTACTCGATGCCATCGCCCACCATGGACTGAATGCCAAGATCATGCGAGTAGGCAACCTGTCTGCACGCCAAAGAGACGGTGAGTTCCAGATCAACTTCAACACGAACAACTTCCTGGCAATGCTGCGAGCCTATGTGGTCATCGGAATGATACCTTATGATGCACTCGACAAGCTTTTCGAGTTCTCGCCCATCGACGAGGTGGCTCATGCCATCATGCAACTCGCCCAGACACCGAAAGAGTGTATGGTGTTCCATCCCTCGAATACCCACCGCCAGTTCCTCAGTGATATCCTGATGGGCTTTGCCGAGGCAGGAATTACGCTCCGCCGTGTGGAGAATGAGGAATTCCAGCAAGCTTTGGAAAAGATGATGGAGAATTCAGATTTAGTAACCCTCTTACGTCCGCTGATGGCCTATGACATGGGTGCTGGGCATCAGACACGATGGATAGAAGCTACTAACAACTATACCACGCAGGTGCTTTACCGCCTCGGTTTCCAGTGGCCACCCACTGCTGCCGACTACGTTCACCGTTTCGTGGATTCCATCGTAGGTTTTGGCTTCTTTAATGTATGATCGCGATTTTCGGCAGGTGCTACGGACACTTTCATCAAAGCTGGCATTCTTCTATTGAAGGAACAATTTTCAAGATGCTCGTCATCATGGAACTATATGAAGTCACTTTTGACGCCCATAAACAACGGTATTTATACTGATTATCAGCTACTTATATTTGCAGATAGTAACTTTTGAATCGGTATTTATTATTAACCCCAAATGAGCAGTCAAATCAATGACTGCTCATTTTTTGTATCAATATCAATTTGCTATTTTAGAGTCGAAAGTATATGCTTCCCTTATTGAAAGCTACAAGAACACTTGTTTAATTCTATTATGTTATGCTTATCATTAGTAAGCGCTTTCACCTGTTTTTCCAGTATATGTCGATATGATACCACCTATACGTATAAAAGAAAACCATTTCATTAATTGTTTTCTAAATTTGCACTCAAATAAACCGTGTAATTAAATAGGAAAAGTCATATTCGCATTGCAGACTTATCTATCAACGGAAAACGTTTCATTTAGAAAGAATCAATTAAATAATCAATATGAGACAACTGAAGATTAACAAAAGAATTACCAATCGTTCTGAAGAGTCACTCAACATGTACCTTGCCGAAATCAGCCGTGTACCTATGCTATCGACAGATGAGGAAGTAGAACTTGCACGAGCTATCCATGCAGGAGGCAAGAAGGGTGAGAAAGCTAAAGAAAAGCTTGTCACCGCCAATCTCCGATTTGTCGTATCTGTTGCCAAACAGTACCAAAACCAAGGCGTTTCTCTGAATGATCTTATCAATGAGGGAAACATAGGGCTAATTACAGCTGCTGACAAATTTGACGAGACACGTGGATTCAAGTTCATCTCCTATGCAATCTGGTGGGTTCGTCAAAGCATCCTTCAGGCCATTTCAGAGTATAGCAATTTCGTGCGTAGGCCGATGAACCAGATTACGGTAAGCAATAAGATCAAGAATGCCACAAATGCTTTCTTGCAACAACACCAGCGTTATCCTTCTGCTGAGGAATTGAGTGAGATTATCTCAATGGAGATTGACAAAATCGAGAAAGCTATACAGTCAGAGATTCATGTTAACAGCATCGATGCCCCCATCACCGAGGATGAAGGCTCAACCTTGGCTGACGTTCTTGCATCTTCTTCAAACTTTGCTGCAGACCGCAAAGTAGATCATGAGTCTATGTGTTGCGACTTGAACCAGGTGCTTTACGCTGTCCTAAATGAACGGGAAAGAAATATTGTATTACAGAGTTTTGGCATTGGATGCCAAGAGAGAGCCCTTGATGACATCGGGGGTGAGATGGGACTCTCTCGCGAAAGAGTCAGACAGATTCGCGAGCATAGTATCGAGAAGATACGCAAGAACAATTGGTCGAATATGTTACTCCGACATGTTGGATAGAGGGATGGGGTTTTCAGCCTACCCCTCTATCATGGTGCCATTCAAGAATGGCTTCCATTCTTCAGCGCCGAAGTCTCCATCCATATAAACTATATCCCCCGGGGCCACCGTTTGGTTCCAATGCTCCATCAGCGTCTCGTTGCGACTCGTACTCGGCTTGATCATCCTGCTTAACTTGTCCATAGGTTCAAATGCCGGACCAGCCATATGGTGTACCTTCTCTTCCTCCTTGCGAGGACGCTCCATCCAGACCTTCAATTCTTTCATACAGTCTTCCAAGGATGTGTGTATCTCTTTTACTCCATAATACTTTGCCATACGCCTCAAATGGTGAATGCCAGCCATGTCTTCACCTTTTTCATTCTTGAACTCAGGATCAATTCCGATAATCACCTTATGGCCGCGTGCCAGATTCTCTGCCATCTCTAATCGAGTGGTGATGGCATAATAACGCCAAGGTTTCATCGGTCGGGCCTGAGGCGGAATCCAGAAGAGTATTACATCACACATACGAAGTCCGAAGGTCTCCCAGTTCACCTGATAGGTACCTGTCACAAACCGCTCAGTCTTGCGAGGATTCAGAAACGTTACGTTGTTTATACCTACAGTTGCAGCCACCTTGGGGGCCTGAGCTTGCCAAGATGGTGCACCATTCATCGGACCTGCCAGAAAGACAGTCCATTGTGTCTTTTCAACCACAGGGGTTGGACTCTTTATCACTTCTATCATAGAATCTTATTTAGACTAGTTTTTTAACCAACGGAATGAGATAGTTCTCTATTTCATCATACTCCATCTTGTGTCCTCCAGGGAAGGTATAGATGTGTTTGTAGTGCTCTGCAAAGACAGGCTTGCAATGGCCGTAGTCGGTATCATGATCACCGAATAGTCCGTAGCAGTTCTCGCGGTCGAAGTCTGTGATGCCCTCGAACTGGTGAGCCTCCAGTCTGCGATAGCCCTCCTGTATTTCGGCCGTGATGTCATATTTCTGAATGCCGTCCTCACGGTTCACTGCGAAAGTATGCCTGCCAATCTTCACGTCCGCGTCATTCGACATGTCGAGGGCAGGGTTCACGCAGATGCGCTTATATCCCCTGAACATCTGAGCATAGTATCCTCCCTGGCTGCTGCCAATGATGAGGTCGGGTTTTTCCCGTTCACACAGTTCCTTCAGCATCTGCAGGCATTCCTCTGCATCTACCGGACAGTCCGGCATTAGCAGTTGCCAGTCCTTAGGCAGATACTTCAGGATACCCATTGAAGTGCGACTGTAGCCTGCCGAGGCAGAGCCGTGCAGATACATCAGTTTTTTACTGTAACGAGGCATCTCCAACGTACTATCTTGCAATTTGAATTTTTCATCTGAATGTATCATTCCCTTACTGCCATAGAAACCTACACTGTATGAGGCCATTGTCTGTGCCAAAGTTAGTACTTCCCTCACGCTTTGCTCTGTCATATCCTTTACCTTGAGCATTCCCCTGCTGCATAAGGCGGCAATCAGGGTGGTCGAGGTCCAGTCGCCTGCTCCTTCATAATCCTTATAGTCTGGATTCATAATGGGCTCAAGCTTTATCCACTCTCCCTTACCCAACTTGAAACGAAGCCCATCAGCACCTAATGTCTGGACAAATAGTTTATCATTGTAGGCATCGGCAAACGACAAGTCTTGGATATACTCCCCCGACATTTTCACCACGTCGCTGGCATCGACGCATTTCAGAAAAGCCCTATAGGCTGCCAGTCGTCTTTTCTCATCCTCAATTCTGTGACCGTCAGAGTCGCACTCGAAATATACCAGCGTCCCCTTCTCACGCAGTCTCTCGGCTAAGATCCTGTGTCCTGCCTGTGCCACGTCAAAAAAGAACACGTCGGGAGTGAAACCGATGGAGTCCACCAAAGCTTCAACTTCCCCACCCTTACTCGAGAGGTATTTCCTACACGGACGTGCCGAAGGACCATTCCAGGACTTACCGGCTGTCGAGCCCTTATGCCCCATAGTAGGTTTACCATCAAGGCCTAATTTATGTACACAGCGCAAGATAGTAGTACCACCTTCCAGCGTGTTACTCACGTACCTCACGTCAGCCCCATAGGCCTTCATATCGCGTTTCATCTGATAACCTTGAGGAGAGACATCAAACTTGGCCACGGGGAAAGTCTTCACGCCCAGATAGGGAAGCATCGTCATCACGTTGCCACAGGTGTTTCCTATCTCCATTTTCAGGATTCTCTCTTCAAACTTGTTTCGTTTGCCTACAACGAATCCGTCAGGGTATTCCCTCTGCGTGATGATGTCAAACGAATAGTTGCCGGTTCCCATACAAGTCTTCCCCGCAGCTTTCTCTCTTAATGATTTTACCAAATTCTCAATTTCCTTTTTCATATATATTAAATTTAATCATATTGCAAAGATATAACAATTAAACATATACACATCAATTTTATACCTATATAATTTTGTTTGTTTAATAATATTTGGGTATCTTTGCAGTAATCAAACAAATCAATATGAACGATAATAAAAAAGAAATCATCGAACTGCTACGTTCCACAAAACGTCCTGGAATCGAGAACGTCATCACCTGGCTCGACACGGCCCCCAGCTTCTTTCTGGCCTCTGGTGCCAGAATCCACCACGACAATGTGGTAGGAGGCTTGGCATACCACTCTCTCAAAGTATACAATCTCGCAAAAACCGAATGGGAAAAGAGGGATGCTACATTCAAGCAGAAATACCCGCTGGAGAGTGTCATCATCGCGGCCTTGCTGCACGATGTTTGCAAGAAGGATGTTTATTATATTGATGCGGATGGTAATCCTACATGGAACGAGGAAAACCACCGTAAAGGTCACGGTCTTCGCTCCGTTCGACTGCTTGAAGAACTTGGGTTGGAACTCACGCCCGATGAGCGCATGGCCATTTGGTGGCATATGGGCGCAGGAAACGAGATGTCACAACCCGACTACCCCGAGGAGTATGCCATCGCCATGAACGACCCCTTCTGCCAACTCATCCACGAGGCTGATCATAAGGCGGCGAAGGTGTCTGACAAGGAGCAGAAAGAGAAGAGGGCCAACAGCCTGAGCTGGGATGCCTCTCGTGCTCTCTTCAGGATGAAGACTGGTGGCCGTTTCGCCTTCGGTGCCGTTCGCTCAGATGTCTACAAACACAACCTTTCCATCTTCAAAGCTTGGCAATACGTAACCCCGTCGGGAAATATCGTCGACCTATTGGGCACCCGCCAGCAATTACTCGACTCCACCAAGGTCTATCGTGAGGCGGTTTCCGCCACGGATGTCGCGCCACGTTTCGACACCCTCCAGACGGGCTGTGCCAATGAGGACTGCCTTGTTGTCGCCAAAACGCTCATCGACCGCGACCTGAATCCTGCCGTGCTGAACCTCGCCGATGCCTATCACGCCTGCGGTAAGTACAACAGCGGCTCTAACGCTCAGGAGGAGAGCCTGTGCCGCGCCTCTACTCTCTCGCTGACACTCTACCAATATTATAATAAGATGTGGGCAGAGAAGGCTGGTGTACCACTTCGCTCAATCCCTGCCTATCCCATGGACATCCATTTCGGTGGCATCTACTCACCTGGCGTCACTGTGTTCCGCGATAATGCCGCGACGGGTTTTGCCTTGCGCGAAGAACCCTTCCAGACCTCCATTATCTCGGTGGCTGCCCTCAATTTCAGACCGGGCCACAAAACCAACAACCTGGAATACAGTGACCCCGATGGCGGCTTCACCCCTGAAGGCCAACAGGTGATGTTCGACAAGATTCGCACCATCTATCGCATCGCCCTGCTTAATGGTCACGACTCCCTTGTTTTGGGTGCGTTCGGTTGTGGCGTGTTCCGGCTCAAGCCCGAGCTTGTTGCCGCTTTCTTCAAACAGGTACTCCAAGAGGACGAATTCCGTGGGAAATTCCACACGGTTGTCTTCGCCCTGCTCGAGGGCAAGGCAACTCCTCGTAAGAAGGTTGAGGAAGAGGGCGACTTTGCACCTTTCTACGAACAATTTGGTCGTTTCAACTAAAAACCATTCATATGGAAACATTCTATCACGGCACATCTGTTCTTTTCAAGCAGTTCGACCTTGCTCACGCCCTTGAAGGCGACGGCAAGGCTAAGTATGGGTTTGGAACCTATGTCACTGAGGCATACACCTCTGCAGCTCACTATGCCTACAACAAGAAGCGCCCTGAGAACAAGAACTACTATGTCTACACCCTCGAAATTCCCGATATGACGGACGACAACCATTTGTTCTCTACCCGCCCTGTTCATCCGTCCATCATTGAGCGCACGGAGAAGGCACTTGGCGAGAAGATTCCTGAGGAAGCCAGAATTGTTGGCAAATTCTTCCGCAAATACGTTGGGAATCGTGCAATGGGCAACCAAGGTACTGTGAAAAAATTGGTCAATACTTCTGGTGTCGAGGTTGAGAAGGCGGCCTCCAAGTTCTTCAGGGAGATTGGTTTGGAGTATTATGCATGGCCACAAGCTCAGACCAAGCCCGACGGACTGACTAACCGCGTCGTCCTCAACATCGACAAGATTCGCATTGTCCGCATCGATAAGGTCGAACTCGACCCCAAGAAGTTCCAACTAGTCGAAGGCTCCCTGAAAGAAGTCCCATTAGACAGTTTTTAACCACACATCACTCATGAGTTTCTATAGCATAGCCGATTTTGTTCGCGAGAACTACCCCGAATATTGGGGCCTGCAATCTTATCCTGCTGATCAGTGCGTCAGAATTTATAAGATTGACGAGGAATGGGGCATCTTCAGCAACTTCGGGCATACTCCCGTTGTTGTCGAAGGTGTCACTTTCGATACCAGTGAGCGCCTCTTCCAACTAATGAAATTCAAGGACGAGGAGGCTGTGAAAGCCGTATATTATAAGAAAGGTAACCCCAAGATGACAGCGAAGCACTGGGAAAAGACGCATCGCCGTGCTGACTGGGACGAGATGATCATTGACGCCATGAAATTCTGTCTGACGCAGAAGTACGAACAGAGCGAAGAGTTCCGTAATGAACTCGAACGCTCGAAGGGAAATTTCATCGTTGAGGACCAATCTTCCTTTACAAAGAAAAATCCTGATGCGTGGGGTGTGAAACTGCAAGGCGACAAATTCGTTGGCCCCAATCTTCTTGGCCGTCTTCTCATGGAACTCCGCGACACCGGCAGATTGGAATACACCCTTCCTGCCGATGCCATGAAGTTTATTGAATACCTGAAATAAGCAGGATCACGCTGGAACTGCTCCACCCGTTGAGAGACAATATTGCCGCCACGCATACTGCTTCCGCATCTATTTGTTTCTCAATTTGCTCTTACTCATTGTTGTTTCTTATTCATCAAATCATTACTTGTTACATTAATAAAATCATCATACATCTTTTGCAATACTTTTTTCCTCCTAGAAGACACTTCCTTCATCGGATTGAATACAGAAATGGTAGGAGCATGATCTATTTGATCGCATGCAAAAGACAACACCT
>Ga0310695_10006476_pt1 | contig 19316 bp, 19 predicted proteins | sample RumenRJG_04DNA_FD_203882 | JGI IMG/M metagenome (GOLD analysis project Ga0310695, IMG submission 203882) | Bovine rumen microbial communities from Lethbridge, Alberta, Canada - RJG_04 (v2) (version 2) | ecosystem: Host-associated > Mammals > Digestive system > Stomach > Rumen | place: Canada...
ATAATCCTTAAAAGAATCGACCGGGTAGGGCATGAAGGAATCAAATATACAGACTGCCGTGTCCCCTTCTTTGACATAAGTGACACCCGCGCCGTAAGCCTGCTCCCTGAGCGTACTCCGCGCGCTGTTCAGATTGTCGTAATCGCGCATATCCTGACGCGCCTTCTGCCGGAATTCGGGCAGAAGACCGGTGTATTTGCTGCTGACAGCTTCATATTTGGCCTGCATTGACTCCGGCATCCTGTAATAGGCATGTGTTCCGCAGTTGATCACGGTGTGCCCGCCATCCCACAGCAGAGCGCCGACTAAATTCAGTCCATACAGATATTCCGCCTTGTCCGTCGACTGCAGCAGCTTTCTGATCGCTTCGCCATCGGCTCCGTAATCCCCAAGCGCTCCGTCAAATCCCTTGCTGACGAGCGCGTCGTTAATGGCTACGCGTCCCGGGCGGCCGTAAAAGTGATCGATGGCAAAACACAGCTCACCGTACGTAAATGCCGCGAGGTCCTCCGGTCTCTCCTCTTCTCTGAATATATTGTCGTAATACTCCGGATCACGATCGAAAAACGCCGGGATCCAGTTCTCGTTTTCCACATAGACTTTGGTCCCGTCAAAAAACGCAAAATGATATGCGAGGTCCGCATAAAGGTCTGAGAGGGTCGCGATCGGAAGATAGACACCGCTGTCGTCTGCACGCAGATCGATCCCGTATTTGGAATAGTCTAATTCCACAGGAACCTGTGCCGGGGTCGCCTCCTCGCTGCTCCAGCGGACATAAGGGATCCCGTCAAGATACGCATTTCTCATGCCCGGCTGGGTCTGACCCATGACGTTGGTGAATTCAAGATAATCATCCGACGTGAGCGTCTCCTTCTCCGTATCGATCACAGCAGATCCCGTATCGATTCTCACAAGATAGGCGGAGCTTCCCTCGCCTGTCTTTTCCGACGTCACCTCTGCCTGGGGCAGGTACAGATGATGATAGTCCGCAATGTTGACATAGGCGACATGGGGCATGTCTTCATAAAAACGCAGAGTGATCTTCTCCTCTGTGGCCGTCTCCCTGAATACAGGCACTTCGCGCTCCTCATAGGCATCCTGATTCACGGGCTGCCCCTCCTGGGCGGCAGCGGTATTCTCCTCCGGCTGCCCCTCCTGAGCGGCCGCGGTATTCTCTTCCGGCTGCTCTTCCTGAGCGGCCGCGTCCTGGCTGATTGCCGGCTCTCCCGCACTGCTTCCCGTGTCCGCTACTGCAGCAGGTTTGACTGCAAACAGGCAGCAAGCTGTAAGAACAGCAATGCCGCCTGCTGCAATAGTTGCTTTTAATCCATGCTCTTTATCAATCATGCTTCCCTCCATTCTGACACGGCTTCCGCTCGCGCAAAATCATTCTTTTTTTGGCAGGTCATCCCGCAGCAGGTCCCTCGTAGCAGGTCATCCCGAGAGCATATCCCTCAGATTCTTCTCTGTGGGCGGTATGCTGTAAGGCCAGATGATCAGGCGCACTTCGTTTTCCTCGCACAGCTCTTTTTTGACCCGGTCCAGCTCCTGCCTCTGGGACAGCGCTTCTTCTCCGCCGAAAAAGTCGATCGGATGATAATGCTGGATCCCCTGATACTCGATCGCTGTCCGAAGAGACGGGATGTACAGATCCAGGCTTTGACGCCCAAGCCAATCGGGGCGGTATTGGTACAATGTGTCCGGATGCCTTTTTCTCACTTCCTGAAAGAGCGTCAGCTCATGCTTCCACTTCGGTTTGATCACGCCCTCCGCCGTGAGCCGGGTGCGGATCTTCGTCCGTTCAAGGCGCCAGTTCGTGCGGAATCCGTCTTTGGACTCATAGAGTTCAAGATCTGTGTACCACCAGTGAAAGAGCGGCATGATGACCCGGGTCAGATTCAGGAAGAATTCGAGTTCTGAGGCGAAATAGCCGCACTTCAGAATGTGGTCAATATTGCGCCTGACATAAACGGTCTTCACCGGATTGTGGTAGAAAGGCAGTGCTCCCTGATACTTGGCCAGCCGGTCAGGCAGATAGGGCGAACGCAGGACGATCCCCTTCTCCCACAAGTGGGTCTGGTACCATGGCAGTGAATAGTCATAGAGCGAGTATCCGCCGTATAGATCCTGTGAAGAGTTCGTGTAAAGAAGATGATACATGAGGAGTACATCATCCATGTTCTCCTTATCGAACACCGCCAGATAATGAATTTTCTCTTCATCGGGCAAAAGATTGCGAACAGGTCGGAAGCTCTCCGCCCGCCTGCATACTTCGGTAATGACAAAGAACTGCGAGACAAAACTCTCGGGGAAGAGAAAACAGGCTTTTTTATCCGTATCGATGCCGCCAAACTGCTCCATAAAGGCTTCAACATAGGGATTGGGCGCAAAGGCAGCTGCCGGCCCGGCATCCGGTTCCGGCAGCGCCGACTGCTCCTCGATCAGTTTTCTTGTCTCATATCGGTATGAGAGGTCCGCCCATGAGAGCTGTACGAGAAACCGCTCATAATCGTTCGCTTCATATTCCTCCCGGAGCTCGTCAAAATCCTTACGGTAAGACTCATGCTCCTCCAAAAGGGCCTCCAGCGTCGAGAAAGTCGTCCTGTCATGATATTGCGGATAACGTTCCCAAAGCATATCCAGCCGCTCGAAGGTAGATATGCGCGGAGGCTTTGGGTGGATCGGCGGATACAATGTCCTGCTCCTTTCAATCTACTCTGAATCGAAAATGAATCTAATTATGAATCTAATATAAATTTGCTTAAAATCTGCTGTCAGTCTTCTACAAAATCTTTTCTGTACGGGCTGAAGATGTCCAGCAGCACGCCGGCTTCCAGACACACGCAGCCGTGGACCACATCATTTGTCTTGAGCATGGTGTCGCCCTTTTTGACGATTTTCCTGACGCCGCCGATCTCAAATTCGAATTCTCCGCTCGCGACATAAGTGATCTGCGTGTGCGGATGATGATGGAGCGAACCGACCGCGCCCTTTTCAAACGTGTTCTCCACGACCATCAGATCGTCAGAATACGCAAGCACCCTGCGGACTACGCCCCCTCCCATGTCCTGAGGCTCCACATCGCTGTAGAACACCCATCTCTCATTCTTCATGCTGTTTGTTCTCCCCTGTGTCTCTCAAAAATACCTTTATAAATATTCTATATAATATCTTTTTATAACAACTGTGTCCGTCCCGCACCGCTGTGAGTGCAGCGCTGTATCAACGATTGTCGTCGAATTTCTTGAGCTGTACCAGCCACTTCAAAAGGCTCCCGTCATCATAGAGCGCCTTGAGCGTCCCGCAGCGGCGGCGCTCCTCGCTGACGGCGGCGGCGAGCAGGGCCATGACGCCCAGTCCGCTCAGTCCGGCGGGATCCACCTGCGAGAGCGGCGTATTCTCTAAATTGACACCCTGGCTCTTCAATATGTTCCAGTAGTATTTAAGCCCGCTCTCCGGATGATTGTGTATGAATCCGTATACTTCGTCCTCTATTTTGCTGAGTCTGCGCTCCCCTGTCTCCTTGTTCTCCAAATCGGGAATATACTTTGTAAGCCCCTCAAACATATGCTTCCCTCCTGTCATGATTAATGATCTGCTGTGTATGATCCTCCTCCGTGAACAACTCGAATACCTCTGATTCCATTTTATACCATATTGAAAGATATATCATTGAAATCTATATCACTAGAACGGAATTCTTTGCGGGTCCTTTCCGCTCTCCATCCACTCCAGGTCTTTCGCCGCAAACTTCTCCACATTCATCTTCCAGAGTATTACCGCAGCCAGCAAAAAGGCGATCATATCTGCCGCCAGATATACGAAAACAAGCACTCTCTCCACCGCTGCAGGCTGCGTCTCGAAGGAAGCGTCATATCCGGCAGCGCCCAGAAAGCCGCTGACAATACCGAAAGCGATCCCCAGGAGACTGATGATGATCGCACTGTAGATCGACACGGTGAATCCATCGCTGCGGAATCCGTTCCTGACCTCCAGATAATCGAGAATATCCGAGATAACCGCCAAAATAACATATTGCGCGGGAATGATGCCGATCGCTTTTAACACAACCCCCGTGCATACAGCAGCGAAACTGTGCACATCAAGAAATGCCGCCGCGCCGCCCGCTGCCGAGAAGATCAGGCCCAGCACGATCGCCCGCTTTTTACCCAGCTTTTTAGACAATGGCCAGGCTATGATCATGCCGGCCACAGCGGGAAGGCCGCCGATGAAGCCCAGAGTACTCATCAAAGCGCCCGCTTCGATCTCCGGATCCGGCGCATGAGTCACGGTGTCGAACATCCAGCGGACATAAAAGCTCATGGAAGTATTCTTGAGGATCTGCCCCATCTGATAGAAGAATACAAACAGCATGACCTTGCACCAGAATCGGTCTCGTAAGCAGGCCTTCATATGCTTCCTGATCGGGATCGCTTTCTCCTCCTTGTGCCGGTTCATCGTCTCTTCCGTGATCCGTTCTCTGGTAAAGAGATACTCCAAGATCGCACCGGCTGCAGTGAGTACTGCCAAAACAACGGAGATCCGCCTCCAGTGACTATAAGACAATGCAGTGTCGAGCGAATCTCCGTCATTGACAAACATATATCCCTGCAGAAGAAAGGGAACGACAATACTGGCGCCGATTCCGGCCGCAGCAACTCCGGACGCATTGGACACCGTTGCCAAGAGGCCTCTTTTTGAGGTATCGCGGGTCGACAAAGACACCATGGAACTGTGCGCCGTGTAATAACAGGGATATGCGGCCACATAGTACATATTATAGCTGAGCGCGATCCAGATCATCTGCAGAGGAGATCCGCTTCGCGGCGACGAAAACAGGAAAAGGATCGCGATCATCAGAAGGGGCGCCGATACCAGCAGATACGGGCGTGCCTTCCCCGCCGCGGTCCTCGTGCTGTCGATCTTTCTTCCGATCCAAAGGCTTCCGAATGCCACGAATACAGCAGAAAAGATCGGGAGTGCCGCCGCAAAAGCGCCGGATGCAATTTCCGTCCATCCCAGAACGTCTGCATAATACCTGGCCAGATATGCGCTGAAAACAGCATTTGCCAGCACCGCACAAAACGGCGCCAGAAAGTATCCCACAATGATCTCCCTCATTGTGATCTCATCTTCTTTGATTCCGGTCTTAAACAGATACTTATCAGCGAATTCTTTCAGAAAGCCCATTATGTCCGCCCCTGCAGTCCGATTCCTGTTCCGCATCTCCCTGTGATAATGATGATTGCTCCCGCGCTTCTCATTATGCTATATTTAATCATTATGAATCATTCAGAAAAAAATCTCTCTCCCACACAACCGAATACCCGGATCCTTGGGACCTCCATGATGCTCGCCGCCTCACTCTGCTTCTCGACGGGCGGTCTTCTCATGAAGATCATCCCCTGGAATCCGCTCGCCATCAACGGCGCCCGCAACCTGATCGCCTGCATAGTGATCGGCATCTATATCCTGGCAACGCATCACAGACTCAAATTCAACCGGACGGTCCTTGTAGGCGCCATATCCATGGCCGGCGTGACGACCCTGTACTCGATCGCCAACAAGCTGACCACGGCCGGCAACACGATCATCCTGCAGTACACCGCGCCGATCTGGATCGTGATCCTGATGTTCATTATTTTCGGTCAAAAGCCTTCCAAGACGGCGCTGGTCTCCATCCTGATCGTATTTGCGGGCATTCTCTGCTTCTTCTTTGAAGGACTCTCCACGGGAAAATGGCTGGGCGACCTGCTTGCCCTGTTATCGGGCATCTTCTACGCGGGTGTGTTCATGCTTAACAGCTTTGAAGAAGGTGATGCCTTGTCCTCCGTGTTCTTCGGGCAGCTGGCATGCGGCGTTCTTCTCTCCCCGCTTGTCCTCAGAGAAACGGTGTTCACCGCGCCGGTGCTGCTCTCCGTCTTTGCGCTCGGCGCCGTACAGGTCGGCCTCGCGTATATCTTCTTCACCACCGGGACCAAATACACAGATCCGGTCACAGCGTCCATCATCAATGCGCTCGAGCCGATCCTCAATCCCATCCTTGTCGCCGTCTTCTACGGCGAAATGCTGGGACGCCTCTCCCTCGTCGGCGCTGCGATCGTCCTGTGCGGGATCCTGTACTACAACATCATGCAGTCGGTCGGCGCAGCTCATAAACAATAGAATGCAAGGACACGTGTGCTCAGGACATCGCTCGGATCCGACTCTCACAGATCAGCATTCTCTGTCCTCAAGAAACTCTGCGACCTTTTTCATCGTATCCCGAATCGTCTTCAGATCCTTCTTCACCTTCCCGCACTCCAGCGAGTGGTTGGCGCCGGGCGTCAGGTGCAGCAGGATCTTCTTTTCTTCACAGATCTGCACGATCTGCTCTGTCACTGCCCATGGGTCACCCGTGCCGTGAAAAGCGACCGCGTTCCCGACGATCACAGGGAAGCGGAATGTCTCCGCAAGCGGCGTAAAGAGGATCTGCGCGGCGCCAAGGCCGTGTTCGGCGGCATAGGACAGGGCCACTACAGTCCCCACGCTCTTAGAGAAAAACACAATATCACTGTATTCCTCCCATTCCACATCCCGCAGTATGTCTTCCGTCTGTTCCCGCGCGCTGACAAAGCACTGATACATCTTGGCCGCGTCGCCTTTGACATTGGGCGGAAAATTAGCGTACGGAACTCTTATGATCTCGTATCCCTTTTCTGCCGCCAGTTTGGCGCCATAGTATAAAAGCGGCTTGTCACATGTGTATCCGATCCCCGGAAAAAATACCGCTGCTTTCTTTGTTCTGTCCATGGGTCCCTTCCTTTCAAACTGCGCGGCTTCCTAAGATGCGCGCCTCGTTATGCGCACCTCTTTTCACTCTTCGCCGCCCGCTTTCTCATCATATTGGAGACGATGATCGCGCAGGAAGCGTCGCCGGTGATGTTGAGCGTCGTGCGGCCCATGTCGAAGATCCTGTCGACGCCTGCCACCAGTGCGATCCCGTCGATGGGAAGTCCGACGGATGTAAGGACCATGGCCAGCATGATCATGCCTGCGCCGGGAACGCCCGCTGTGCCTACAGAGGCAAGCGTGGCCGTAAGGACGATCGTGACCATCTGGCCCAGCGTCAGGTCAATGCCGTAGCAGGACGCAATGAAGATCGCGCAGACGCCCTGATAGATCGCAGTTCCGTCCATATTGATCGTCGCGCCCAGCGGCAGGACGAAGGAAGCCACTTCGCGCGAAGCGCCGAGTTTCTCTGTACAGTCAAGGTTGAGCGGAAGCGTTCCGACGGATGACGCGCTGGAAAACGCAAACAGGATCGCCGGCAGCATTTTCTTAAAGAACTCCAAAGGACTGACTCCTCCCAGGACTTTGACAGTCATGGAGTAGACGCAGACCGCGTGGATCAAATAGCCTATATAGGCTGTCAGAAGGACCATGGCCAGCGAGCCGATGACCTTGGGACCGTTCGAAGCGATGACTGGGCACAGAAGGCAAAAAACACCGATCGGCGAGAGTTCCAGGATCATCTCCATAACCTTCATGAAGATGCTGTTCCATCGCTCAAGTCCTTCGATCGTGGCCTCCGCTTTCTCTCCCAGAAGAATAATGGCAAACCCGATCAGGAGTGCCATCACAATGACCTGCAGCATATTCGACTCCGCGATCGGCGCCAGGAAGTTGGACGGAAAGATCCCGACGACCACATCCATCGGTTTGGAAGCTTCGGGCGCCTCATATGTCAGGCTGCTGGTCGAAAGCACCGGATAGTATTTTTTGAATATATTGGCAAAAAGCAGGCCGATCGCCGTCGCCACCGCCGTCGTACAAAAATAATAAATGACGGTGGTCCCGCCGATGGATCCCACTTTTCTCACATCACTGAGTGACACGACGCCGGACATGATCGAGAACAGGACGATCGGACCGACGATGAACTTCACCAGATTCAGGAAGATCGTTCCGAAAGGCTTGATGTACTCATTCGCGAATTCGGCGTGATCCTGCAACAGCATGCCGGCGATGATGGCCAGCACCAGGGCAATGAAGATCTTCATAGCAAGCGGCATAGGTTTCTTTTCTGTTTTTTCGTTCATAGCAATACCCCCACTTTTTGCATTTTTTATTTATGATACCTCAAAAAACGCGCATAAAAAAGATTCCCGCGGTGTTTTCTGCTGCACCGCAGGAATCCTGTATTTTCTGTCTCTTAGACGGGATCCGTCTTCCTCATCTCCCCGCCGACGGAATTCCGTATCTGTTCTCAATAATCTTCTTGACGATGCCGGCAATGATCCAGATCAGCCATGAGATCCCCCATGTCCCGGTCAGGAAACTCCAGCCGAAGTAGATGCATGTCACGACTTCCCAGTAGACCAGCATCAGCGATTCCAGATTCTTGCTGTCGTAATAGTACTTGGGCTCTTTACCTTTGCTGACATAGACAGGCTGTCCGCTGTCCATGCTGTAATTATAACTCTCTGCCTTGCTGTGAGCCTGGCGAAGCGTTTTATAAACGCCCTTCTTGCAGCTTCCGCGCACGATCAGGAACACGCCCGCACCGACAACGACGAACATGCACGCTGCGCCGAAATTGCCGCCAAAAATGATCGGGAAAACAATACTGAGGATGCACATAATGATCCCGAGCGTATTCTGAGTATTGCATATACGAATTGCCTGGCTCTCTTCACTCTCCAGGATTTCCCAGGCTTCGTCAGAGATCCGGCATCCCTGCTTCTTCACGAACGTCCAGGGTTTCACAGCATTTCCCGACATTCTGAAAAATCCTACCGCCGCAGCCACAAACACAAAGAGCAGCGCTACCCCTACGGAGGAGAAGAAGTCTCCTATAAATCCTCCGCCGAGATCTCCTGTCAAAATAGCGCCGGTCGGCGCCGTGATGCACAGGAACACACCAAAGGCTGTCAGAAGTGCCGAGTAATTTCCCGCGGCAATATACTCCATCACATCGTCGGATGACAGGAACGCCGTGTTCTGCTCGGGCCGGCAACAGGTACTGCCGCCCGCCCGATAGCCTGCGCCATATGACTGATAGGCGTCTCCGGCCGTCTGCTGTGCATTCGCACTGAATGACTGATAGGCATCTCCGGATGTCTGCTGCGCATTCGCCTCTGCGTGCGGTTCGCTGCTGACATCGGGCTCTTTCTCACTGTTTTGACTCTGCTCAGCGGCGGCTTTGCTGTTTATGTACTCCTCAATGCCGAGCGACTGGGCCAGCTCATCCCGGTTGCCGAACTCGGAGATAACGGTTCCCACCGCTTCATTCTCACTCTTGCCCTCGTCAATCAGTTCTGTATATTTATCTTCCATCATCGCCGCAAGCTCTTCGTAGGCCTTGCGCACTTCGGGCGTGTCAGGAAGTCCGGCAAACATTGCTTTCAGATAATTTCTGATCGTCTCCATGACGTCTCCTTTCTTAAATCGTTTTGATCATCTGGCGCCCGGTAAAGCCCGCGTGCCGGTGGGAGAAATAAAGTGCTCGATCACTTCCTTGGTCAGATTCCACTCTTCACACTTCTCTCTGTAATACTCCCTTCCCAGATCGGTTATGCTGTAATACGTCCGCTTTTTCCCGTTCTCCGCGTTCTGGGAGAAAGATGCGATGTACCCGTTCTTCTCCATTCTCGTGAAGGCTGAGTACAGTGTCGTCTCCTTGATGATATATTTCTCATCAGAGATCGAGCGGATCATTCTTGAAATTTCATAACCGTAGGAAGGCTTGTCCAGTAGGAGATAAAGAATGATCGTGTCATTGTATCCTCGGATCACATCACTGCTGATCGTAGTCAATTGCCTCCCCTCCTTTCCTGTGGCTCATCATCTCTTTGACTGTCGTTGCATCGTCAGGCGTTGCATTGGTTGTCGTTGCATCGCCTGTCGTAGTATATCTGTCGTAGTAAATATAACACCACCGGAATGATTTGTAAAGCAGATAATTACCTCTCAAGCCTCGGGGAAACGTATTCGCGCCCCGAACCCGAGGCTCGAGGCGCGAATACATTTATCATATATTTCAAGTCCAGTCAAACGTCAGCTGCTCATTTGGGCGCTCGGCCTTCAGCAGCGGCAATTCTTTCATCAGGGCGCTCGCCGCTCTGCCTGCATCACACACCCAGGGTTCCACTTCTTCCCTGGTGAGGATCAAAGGCATCCTGTCATGGACCGGCAGCATCGATGCGTTAGCTTCCCTGGTCAGGATCACAAACCGCTTTTCATCTCCATAAGGTCTGTAGATTCCCGCCAGATACAGGATCGGCCGGTCCGGGCTTCGGAAGATCACTTTTTCTTTCTTCCTGTCCCACTCATAGAACCCTGCTGCCGGCAGGACACATCGCCTCGATGCGAAGCTCTCTGCAAATGTCTGCTTCACCCTTACGCTCTCCGCCCTTGCGTTGATCAATAGTCTTCCTTTATCAAAGCCTATAAAGCCCCATTTCAAAATGTCCGCGGCCAGCGCTCCTGCCGCGCCGACCACAGCCGCCGCGTCCATGGCAGGGGTATAATCCGCTGTCCTCAAGACTTTCTCCTGCAGACGGGCCATCCCGGCAAGCTCCGGAAAATCTTCCTCAAACGCTTCTTCCGCGTCATTGTCCCAAAAGTATCGTCCACACATTTTAAAGCCCCATCTTGCTCATGATCTGCTCCGGCGTGACGCCGGGATGCGTCACATAAAGTCTCACGATCTGCTCCGCCAGCTCCATGCTCAACTTCCTGCGCGACGCGATCTCCGAGACCGTTCTGTGCTTCTCAAGATCAGCTCCGATCTCTCGAATAAGGTCACCGGAAACCTGTTCTTTTCTCTCGATCACAGTGCCCATAGACTGTCCTCTGCCGGTAATACCTGATGAGCGTCCTGCCCCGGAAACAGATTCGTGGGGAATCTCTATTTTTTCCACGATGATGGCAGACGGCTTCACTGCCTCCTCAGATTCCGAATCCGGGATCGTGAGCACCGCCATCGTGATCGCCTGGCCAAAACGGCGGGGGCCGCAGCTGCCCGGGTTCAGGAAAAGCTTGCCGTCCCTGTACTCCTGCGCATAGCGGTGGCTGTGTCCGTAAATGACCACATCCGCATCGACCTCGGCGGGGATGTCTTTTTTCATGTGGGTCATGAAAAACCTGCAGCCGTAGAGCCGGACTTCTCTCGCGTACGGAATGTCCGACGCCCAGTTCCGGTCGTTGTTGCCGCGAACCGCATAGAAATTGCCGGCGCCGCCCACTCTCGCAGACGCGCTCTCTCCGCACAATGCCTGTATCCCGGCCAGCGTATCAGGACCGCTGATGTCTCCGCCGTGCAGAACAGCGTCACAGGTCTTAATAACATCTGCCACTTCCGGCCGGAGCAGGTTGTGGGTATCCGAGATGACCGCGATCCTGTGCCCGCCGCAGTGTCTCATATCCTTCTCACCACTTCCTTGACCAGCTTCTGAAGCTGCTCGCCGGCGCGGTTCGCCACTTTCTGAATTTCTTCATGGGAAGTCTCGAACGTCGTGTTGACGATCGCCATGTCCGTGATGCAGCTGATGCCCATAACTCTCATGCCCATGTGCCTGAGCGCGACCGCTTCGCACGCCGTACTCATGCCGACAGCGTCGGCGCCGAACATGGCATACATCTTAACTTCATTGGGCGTCTCGTAAGTGGGACCGGTGATCTGCAGATAGACGCCGTCCGCCAGTTCGATGTTCATCTCTTCCGCCGTCTTGTGCAAAAGCGCGATCAGTTCCTTGTCATAGATCGCACTGACATCAGGGAAGCGAACGCCCAGATTGCTGTCGTTGGGGCCGATCAGGGGGGAAGGGACGAAGGCTGTATTCTGATCGTTGATGCACATCAGTGTGCCCGGATGGAAACCGGGGTTCAGACCGCCCGCCGCGTTGGTCAAAATGATCGCCTCGACGCCCATGAGTGCCATGACGCGGACCGGCAGCACGACCTTCTGCATCGGGTAGCCCTCATAAAAATGCACGCGTCCGTTCATCAGGACCACCGGCACGGAGTCTATATAACCGAAGATGTACTCTCCTTTGTGTCCCTCTACCGTCGAATGCGGAAATCCGGCCAGTTCCGAATAAGGGATTCTGGTAACCACTTCAATATCATCCGCAAGTCCGCCCAGTCCTGAACCGAGCACGATTCCGATCCTTGGCTTAAAATCTGTCCTCGAATGAACTGCCAGAAGTGCAAGCTCATAATCTGCCATCTTTTCCATCACGTCACCTATACCCTTTCCGCCTCTCAGCTACATTGATCAGTTCCTTTGCCTCTTCCATAGCCGCCGCAAGATACGGCTCCTGCCATTCACGGCCTTCCTTCTCCTTTTTTTTGATCTCCTCCCAGCCGGCCCTGCGCTCCCCATCGGAGCTGTATTCTGCGCCTGAGAAGACATGCGGATGCCTTCGCACCATCTTGTCGGAAGCAGCTTTTGCCACATCTTCCAGTGTAAAGAGGCCTTCCTCTTCCGCGATCACGGCATGGAACATGACCTGCAGCAGCAGGTCGCCCAGCTCCTCTTTGAGATTCTCTGCCTCACCCGTCTGTGCCAAAATATTGATCCCACAGATCACTTCCGCCGCCTCCTCGATGCACGGAGGCTTCAGGCTCGTATGTGTCTGCGCGCGGTCCCATGGACATCCGTTCTCCCCCCGGAGTTTGTGCACGACCTCTTTTAATCTGTCAATTTCACTCATCTCGTTCCCTTGGAATGCTCCGGTACGTGTTTTAATACCACCCGTTTTTTATGGCATCCGGCGGCCATAAAGCCGTGTTTTGTCTCTTACCGGATGAAGTTAGTCGCCTGCCACGGCTCCGTCTCGGGGAGACCGTATTTTTCCTTGCCCAGCGCGATGCTCTTCATGAGGAAAGCCATGTTCCTGGCCAGAACGCGCATCGTCTGCATTCCCTCCAGATCATGGGCAGCCTCTTCTTTCAATCTGCCATGCACGCTGTTCCAGTACTGGCTGGACGCGACCGGCATGCCGCTGATGGTGAAATACTTGTTGAGTTCGTCAAATGTCGCAGAACATCCGCCTCTTCTGGCCACCACGACGCTCGCACCGACCTTCATGGTCTTGTCAAAACCGGTGCTGTAGAAAAGCCTGTCGAGGCAGGCGATCAGTGTCGCGTTCGCGGACGCATAATAGACAGGAGATGCCAGCACAAGGCCGTCCGCCTCTTCAAACTTCGGTGCGATCTCATTGACGATGTCTTCAAAGACGCACTGGCCGTTCTCCGCGCAGCTGTTGCAGGCAATGCAGCCCCGGATCGCTTTGTTGCCGACCCTTATGACCTCTGTCTCGATCCCCTCCGCCTCGAAGATCTGGACCATCTCATCGATCGCCGCCGTAGTATTTCCTCCCTTTCGGGGACTTCCGTTCAAGAACAGTACTTTCATCTTATGTTTCCTCCCTTTCTCTATGATTGCAGATCAGAGGCCTCTGTGTGCTCTCCGATCATCTTCTCCATCCAGATCATATTATACCACCGTCCGAATTTATATCCGCACTGATGGAATGTCCCGACTTTCCTATACCCCATGTGTTCGTGGAACTGCTCGCTGTTGTGGTTCAGGTATTCATCATCTTGTTCCGGGACACCGATACAGGCATAGAGGTTCAGCATCCCTTTTGCCCTCAGTACCTCTTCCAGCGCCTCATACAGTTTCCTGCCCAGACCGCCCCCGACCGCATCGCGGGCCAGGTAGATCGTCATCTCACAGGAACGGTCATAGGCCGCCCTGTCCTTGAAAACGCCTGCATAAGCGTAGCCTTGGATCACTCCGCCGCGCTCGATGACCAGATACGGGTACCGCGCACGGATGTGCTCGATCCGTTCCCTGAATTCCTCCGTTGTCGGCACATCGTACTCGAAGGTGATCGCCGTCTCCTCCACATAGGGGGCATAAATCTCCAAAAGGCGCGCCGCATCTTCCGGCACAGCGGGCCTGATCACACACCGCCCGCTCATCTTTCAAGCGCCGCGGCATCGATCAGTGCCAGTTCTTCATCCGTAAAGACCGTGTTCCCGATCGCCTTGATATTGTCCAGGATCTGCGATGTCTTGGAGGCGCCGATCAGAACAGAGGTCACTGCTCCGTCCCTCAGGATCCATGCGAGCGCCATCTCCGCCAAGGTCTGTCCTCTGCTCCCGGCGATCTCGTTCAGCTTGCGGGCTTTCTCTATTTTGGCGTCGTCCAGGCTCTTCTCACTGAGGAACCTTCCGTCTGTGCGCACACGGCTGTCCGCCGGAATTCCGTTCAGATAGCGGTCAGTGAGCACGCCCTGCGCCAGAGGCGTGAAGCAGATGATCCCCTTTCCCAGCCTCGCCGCGGTCTCTTTGAGGCCGTTCTTCTCGATCGTGCGGTCCAAAATATTGTACCGGTTCTGGTTGATCACGAACGGAACGCGCATTTGTGTCAGGATGGCAGATGCCTTCTCCAGCGTCGGGCCGTCGTAGTTGGACAGGCCCGCATAGAGCGCCTTGCCGCTCCTGACCGCCTGCTCCAGAGCGCCCATCGTCTCCTCGAGCGGTGTGTTGGGATCCATTCTGTGGTGGTAGAAAATGTCCACGTACTCCAGCCCCATTCTCTTAAGGGACTGGTCCAGGCTTGCCAGCAGATACTTGCGGCTGCCCCAATCGCCGTAGGGGCCCTCCCACATAGTGTATCCGGCTTTGGTGGATATGATCATCTCATCCCTGTAGGGGAGAAAATTCTCCTTAAGGATCCTGCCGAAATTCTTCTCCGCGCTGCCGGGCGCCGGGCCGTAATTATTGGCCAGGTCAAAGTGCGTGATCCCATTGTCAAACGCTGCCTTGCAGAGCTTCTCCATATTGGCGTAAACGCCGGTGTCGCCGAAGTTGTGCCAAAGGCCCAGCGAAACGGCAGGAAGCAGCAGGCCGCTCTTGCCGCAGCGGTTGTATTTCATCTTTTCATATCTCTTATCACTTGCGATATACATATCCCATCCTCCATGACTTCGGTATGCCTTACAGATCTCGATCTACCTCGACGCCTCCAATGTCATTCCGGTGTCGAAGCATACCTTGTCCAATATTGAGACACTCTCATTACTCACAACTACGAAATTGATCCCGGGTTTGTCGACCGAATACTCCGTATCATCCAGCATGATCGAACTGAATCCTCCATTGTCATCGCCGGTACTTCCACCGCTTCCGATCGAAAACAGCGTTTTCCCGTCCCGGATCGAACCTGTGCTGTAGATCTCCTCAGACCCACGCTCCTCCAGCAGCACATGCCCGCCGTCGATCACGGCAAAATAGGAGTCGCCGCCAAGATCCCTGATATCCTCTCGAAGTCCCAGGTCCTGCAGAGCTTCGGCTATGCGTTCATCCGCCGCCGATGAGGCATCGCCTCTCACACTCAGAAAGACGGAATACCGGTCATCCGCGAGCGCCGGCAGATAGGCGTAGATATCCTTTATGTGCATGAGTTCCGCGTCACGCATCTTCCCCTCATAATAACTGCGTGTGTTTTCCCACTGCGGATCTTCATGGGGCTGCAGCACTGCTGAAGCGCCAATCTCCGAATTCGCGCCGTCTGCAGGGTTCGCGCTGGCTGCCGGGCCTGCGCTGCTTTCCGGATCTGTCAGGTACATGCCCAGCCGGTGTGTGACCTTCTGCGCTCCCCAGACGCTCGAATGCTCTTCGTCGGCATTGTCCGTCTTAAAGTCATACTGCATCTCTTCGATCACATCCGCCGTATTGAAATCAAAGAACTCGACGCCCTGCTCATTGGCAAATGCCTGAATCGCGGCATGTTTGGAGAGCGTCGCGTCTGTGGACGGCGTCAGCGTCAGGATCAGCCGGATCTTCTTCTCTTTGCAGAGGTCTGCGATCCACTCCATATATTCCTTCATGGCGGGGACCATCTCTGCGGCGTCTGTCTTTTCCCGGTCCGGATCATACGGCCTGTAGTCCTCGATATTGCAGTAATAGCGGAAAGCCGCCGTGTATCCCATCAGGCCGCTTCGTTTCGCGATCTCTCCCGCTGTAAAGTCCTCCTCATGGAGCTCTTTCCACCTGTCATGATATCGAATGTTGGGAATAAAGCTCTCCCATTCATAGGACTCCGGCTCGATCTCGCAGAGCGCCCGGATCGCATCGATCCTGTTGCGCGTCCAGTGCATGTAGTTGAGCGATTTCTGGCATGCGGATTCCGACGTATTGGACGGATTGTGAAAACGCTCGAAAGCGAATATGCACTCCAGCACGACCACAGACGGGGACTGTGTCCTGAGCGCCTCCTTCAGCCAGAAATAATTCAGGACCAGGTTCTGGTTCCCCATTCCGAGATTGTAACTTGTGATCCCGTATTCGTCGTACAGCACCTGAGGGCAGAAACCGGCATACGTGTGGCTGCTCCCCAGAAAGAGCACGTCAGCCGTATTCTTGTCAAGGTCATAGAGGCCGCCGTATGTCGGTACAGGGGAAAGCCACTCCCTTGTGTAGTTTTTGGGCACCATAATACCGACAGCGCAGCGAATGCAAAATATCGCTGCCAGCACGAATGCCGTACATTTGATAAGACTCCTGAACCTGTTTTCCACCTTTAACCGCTTAAAAACCTCCGTAAATAAATGCCTTCGCATCATAACCGAATCCATAAGTGCCGTAGATCATGACAACGAGGATCGCCCCGATCAGGATGGTCCACCTCACGATGAGATGCTGCTTAAGGATCCACCCGCTGACTGCTGTTCTGGTCCTCAGATAACTGACCGCAAACAGCACAACAATAGAATGCATAAGAACACTCCACTCTTTGATGTCAAGCCCCAGCGAATAGAGAGAGTCGTCCCAGAAGATCCAGTAATTGTGCACCGTGAAAATGCTCTTGATCATTTTAAGGCCCGTGCCCAGACTCGGCGCCCTGAAAATGATCCATGCCAGCATGACCAGAAAGAAGGTCCCCGCTGACTTGATGATGTGCCTGAGGTAAGAGTCTTTCCCGATCTTCACGGCGCTGTATATTTTGTCACGCAGCCTGAAAGTAAATTCTCCCGCGATCTGGTAGAACGCGTGCAGAAGTCCCCAAAAGATGAAGCGGAAAGAGCCTCCGTGCCAGATTCCGCTGACAATGAAGGTAAGGATCAGGTTGATATACTTAAAGGCCTTTCCCCTGCGGTTTCCTCCCAGCGGAATATACACGTAGTCCCTGAGCCACGTACTCAGGGAAATATGCCATCTCCGCCAGAAGTCCTTGATCGACGTGGCAAAATACGGCTGTTCAAAGTTGTTGACAATATCGATCCCGAAGCACTTTGCAGCGCCGCGGGACAGATATACACAGGACATGAAGTCTGTATAAAGCTGGATGCTGTAAAGGCATCCGGCTGTGAGCGCGTACATGCCCTTATAGCTCTCCGGATCACTAAAAAGCGTATCGACCACCACGGCCGCTTTGTCCGCGATCATGAACTTCAGGAAAAAGCCCCATACGATCAGATGGAAGCCTCTTACGATATTCTCTTCTTTAAGCTTATGCGGCGCGATGAGCTGGTCCGCCAGCTGGCTGTAACGAGGGATCGGTCCCTGGATGATCTGCGGAAAGAACGAGATGAAGAGCATGTACTTGAGGAGATTCCTCTGCGCCCTGATCTTTTCCCGGTAAATATCAGCCAGATAAGCGATCATCTGCAGCGTAAAGAACGATGCTCCCACAGGAAGCGCTATGCTTCTGAGGTCTCTGTGCAGGATCGATGTAGCTGTGATCTCCAGTGCCTTGGAGGCCAGGAGCGGCGCCGCGGACAGAGCGATGCCGGCCGCCGTCACGATCCCTCTCCCGGACCTCTCGATCAAAAGCCCGAAAACATAGCTGATCAGGATCATCATAAGGAAGGTCCCCATCATCACCGGACTTCCCGAAAGGAGCAGGTAAAAGTACAGACTGCCGGCAAGCAGCACCGTCCATCGGATCCTGCCCGGCATTATATAATACAGAACAAGGATCGCAGCCAGTAATATGTAATAAAAAAACGAAGTATATGTCATGTTTACTCAGTCTTCGGCTCCGGTCGATGTTTCACCGTTTCCTTCAAAAATACTTGCCAACGGAGAATCGCTGTCCAAAAACAGTGTCGTATTTCCGTTCTTCAGACTCTTCTTGGCCGCATCCAGCTGGCGCACGAACAGATAGAATTCCGCCTTTTCCGGATCATTATAGGCGTCGGAGAGGATCCGCATGTACTCCGCTTCACCTTCCGCTTCCAGCTGGTCGGCTTTGGCTTCCGCCTCGGAGAGCATGACCTCCGTCTCCTTGTCTGTCGTATTGCGGATCTTCTGGGCTTCCGATTCGCCCTGTGCCTTGTAAGCGGCCGCAATGTTCTTGCGCTCCGTGATCATTCGGTTGTAGACAGCATCTTTGTTCTCATCGGGAAGATCCAGCTTCTTGATCTTGACCATCTGGATCTCTATTCCGTATTGTTCCGGATCGTAGTCCCGGTCCAGCTGCTCCAGTATCTTGGACGAAAGGGAGATGACGCGCGTATTCTCATCGATCTTTTTCATCCCGTCATCCGTCTCCTGCGTCTCCTGCGTCTCCTGCGTCTCTTCCTCTTCCTGCAGTTCGTCAGAAGTGATATCTTCCACTTCCAGATCGGGGAGACCGTCTTCCGACTCACCTTTCTCCAGCGCCGCATCGCGGGAAGCGATCAGCTCTTCCTGAGAAGTAGAGGATACCGTAGCCTTGAGTGCGCCGTACACCATAGCGCTGATCTTGTTCTCCGCGCTGGACCTGGAGGCGTTGAGCGTCTGCGTGAACTTGACGGGGTCAGTGACTCTCCAGACGATATAGGCGTCGACTTCCATCTTTTTCTTATCCGACGTGTAGATCTCCGTCGGCGCAATGTCATATAGCTGTCTGGCTTTCGAAATGGTGGTCTCACTCTGGACCACCGGGACTCGCAAGGAGAATCCCGGTTCCGTGGTGACGCGCGATATTTTGCCCATGGTCTTAATGACCTTGTACTCATTGGGATAGGTAATGACAGAAGCTGCGCTGATCACGACGAGCACTGCAATGACCAGGATCAGAACAATACCTGCATGTTTTTTCATTTCTCCTCACCTCCTGCCTGCTCCGTCTCCTGTCCCTTCGTGTCTCCGGAGGCGAAACTGCCGTCCAGATCGCCCAGATACATTCGCTGCGTCGATCCTTCTCCGTCGTTGTTGATCACGATCTTCAGATTGGGAAGAATATCCTCCATCGCCTCGTAGAACATACGCTGCCGCGTGATGAGCGGATATTTGACATATTCCCCGTACTCGCTGTTAAAACGCGCGACCTG
>Ga0310695_10006480_pt1 | contig 19306 bp, 13 predicted proteins | sample RumenRJG_04DNA_FD_203882 | JGI IMG/M metagenome (GOLD analysis project Ga0310695, IMG submission 203882) | Bovine rumen microbial communities from Lethbridge, Alberta, Canada - RJG_04 (v2) (version 2) | ecosystem: Host-associated > Mammals > Digestive system > Stomach > Rumen | place: Canada...
AAGGACGGGCCGATCTTGTGGCCATAAACAGCGGAAACGGTCCCAGCTATATTTTTGAATTCAAGTACCAGAGAGACTCCGGCGCCAGGGAGGAAACCAAAGAACGGGTATGCGAGATCCTTTATGAAAGAGCGGTCAGACAGCTTAATTTCTACGTAACCGATGACAGATTAAGCAAACTTCCGGACCTTCACAAATACGTCATCATGTTCGCCTACGGAGAGTTCTTCATTGAAGAGGTGCCGTGAAACACACCATCAGGGAAATGCCAGGAAGTTTTCCGATCACTCCCGGCCATAAGGAACCCGGAATACAAACAGCAAACTGTTAACGCAAACCTGTGGCCCGGACATGAGAACGCTCCGGTTCGGGGGCTCATTCTTCCGGAGCTCCCTGATTTTTTAAGGCTTTGCGAAAAAATCACTCCCGCAATCTCGGAAAAACAGGATCAGCCTCAGTCTTCCGCCGCTCCCCGCAGTCTTTTTTCAGTTCTGACTGCGGCATTGGCACGGTCTCCGGTACTGAGAGCACTTCCGGATCCCGTAAGGCTCTCCAGCGAATACTCCCCGTCCGGAAGCAGCCCGCTCCGATCCAGATAATAACCCCATTCCGAGAGATCAACGGAGCGAAGGTCCAGTTCTCCCAGCCTGCCTGTCGGAATTCCCTCGCAGGTGCCGCCCGCCATTGCCTGCACTTCCGGCCGGGACATTACAATCCGGGCCAGAGGAGACGAATAGCAGCAGTATCTTCTCCTGTGAACCAGACACTTCTTCAGCACCTTCACGGAACAGGAGCTTCCCTGATACACGCAGGATTTCAGGCCTATGCGAAGAGCTGTTTCCTGTTCCCCGGGCTTGCAGGATGTCATCATCTTAAAAGCGGTATTGGTCAGCTGCCATGCCACATAGGCCGTCATGGCCCAGTTGGCACAGGCCATAATGGTCTCGTTAAGCTGCACCGTCATCACTCCCGCTTCATTCACTCCTTCCGTAAACACCGCGTTCCGGAACTCCTCCCCGAAGGTTTCCGCCACAAAATCCGCCAGCTTCCGGGTCATGGCATCCGCGAAACCTTCAATAGCCGCCTCCGCTGAGGCCTTTCCGGTATCAGCCACAATGGAATCGAGAGCAGAGCTGATAAGCCCGGTACTGTCGCGGAGTGCCTCTCTCCGGGCCCAGCTTCCGAAGACCGGATCCGCGGACCGCACCGCCCCCAGCGCCGTTTTGATGCTCATGGTGTACGCAGTAAGCCGGACATAGTCCGTAATATCGGTAACGGCTCCGTCAGTACAGCACCGCATTTTGCCGTAATAGCCCTCGCGGCATTCCCTGCTTTCCCCCCGGAAGATCCGGCATTCCGCGGTTTTGCCGGCATCGGTGCCGGTACAGGTAATGTCGTCCTGCATGTAATTCATAAGCTGCAGGGCCAGCATGGCTCCGGTAAGATCCCCGGTCTCTCCGGTTACCGTGCCTGTCAGGGAGGTTCCCGTGCCCAGTTCCTTTCCCGGACAGTTTATGACAGTTTCCCGGAGTTTTCTTCCGGCGGTATATTCCCGGGGACAGTCCCACACCAGAGTCTGATGGGAACAGAATTCGTCAGAATCCCTGCCGGGATCCAGGCACTCCCGGGCGGCCAGAACGCACCCCGCTTCCGAAAACCCCGTGCAGCCGTCACTTGTCATCCCGTTCTCATCCCGGTAAACGGAGCAGACCTCCCTTTCATGATAGATCCCGTCCTCCGGCACCACGACATCCCGGAATGTCCGGACACATCCTGATGCCGCAGAGTCCTTACCGGACACTCTCCCGGAATTCCCGCCGGTGTCATTCCCGTCCTGAAGCTCCGAAAGATACTGATTTCCGGCCCCGCGGCAGGGCTCCTGCCGGGAGCATTTCCAGATCTCCTCCCGGGAGTTTCCGCCGTACTTCCTTTCACAGTAACGGAAAAGCTTCAGGGCCGGACAGGAGTCTTTCATTTCCGGAGTGTCGCCGCTCCCGTTATCCTGCTCCCGCACCGTTCCTTCAAGACAGAAGGGATCCCAAAGCTCCGAAAATTCCCCCGCAAACTCCCGGGGCTTTTCAAAAAAGGATCTGACCACCGGCATGATTCCGGCCTCGTAATATCCCGGAGCCACCTCAGCGGCATATCGCTGACACTCAAGAAACCACTTCCGATCCCGGGGGAGCCCGGAGAGACAGTCCAGCCCCCGGTATTCGTCCAGTGCCAGCGCTCCGGAATTAAACCGAATCCGGAACAGCATGTAGCCTTCGCCGTTTCCGGTCACCGAAACCCGCTGCCGGAGTCTCACATGAAGAGGTTCTCCCGGCCGCAGTTTTCTTTTGAAAAGGGGCCAGATATCGCGTCCGGGATACTCGTGCCTGCTTTTTCCGAGCTCGCATTGCCCCGGGGTTTCCGGAGGAAAAAGATCATTCGGAAAGGACAGGAGCTTTTCCATAACATCATTTCCGCTGTTGCCGCCCTTCTCGCTGCCTCCGGAATTTCCACGGTCCCCCGCATTACTGTCTGAACCGCCGTTTTCTTTCCGGCCGGTGTTCCCCCAAAGCTGCAGATAATCATCATAAAACACCTCGGACAGCGTAAGATCCCGGACAGTTTCCGGAAGCCTTACCGTAAACCCGGTTTCCGCCTCGAAAATGCTGCAGTTTCCGGACAGGCTGTTGTCCCGGGTATCCCCCATCCAGAACTCATAACAGGCCCCTGAATCATCTCCGGGAAGTTCCGGACAGGGGCGGAAGCTGATTACGGTACCGGGATCCGGTTCCGGCATTTCAGACCGGAAGGCATGTACCACATGACAGGAACGGGAATCCTGTCCGGACACGGGACAGTGAATTTCCCGGAATGACAGCCGATCCCGGGAAAGACAGGATGAAGAGTCTTCCGGGGATGTCCCGGCAGCATCAGAACCCGGAATTTCCGTAGCCGCGGTATAAAGCCGCCGTTCCCGGGAGAGCCGGCGCTTTTCTTCAGTGCCGATATCCCGTTCCATAAGATCCGAAACCGGGAGAAATGCCAGTTCCGCAGCCGGACTCCGCCCCCCGGACATTCCTGCGGTCCGGGTAAGCTCCCTTTCCCGGGCCTTAAGCGCCTCCGGATCAAAGCTCGCGCTTCTGACGGAGTTCCCCAGAGCCTGCCCTGCCCGTGCCGCCCGATCCCGTGCCGGATCGGCATCAGAAGCAAGGGAAGACAGAGGAATCCATAAGAGAATCCCGAAAGCCAGCACTGTACGGGGAAGTTTCCGGAAACTCCGCGTGATTATGCCGCGGGGAAGAAGTCCGATGCTGTCTTCGCTTTGTCCTGCGGCAAGGCTCCGGAATAAATACCCGCTTCTTTTCTTTAACTCTGTCATGGTTCCAGTCCTTGTATCATTTTCCGCCGGTCCCGGACGGTCCTGTCCGGCTCCGGCGCCTTCCCGTCATTTATGAGTAACCGATCCCGGCCCGCTTTCCGGACTCTCCCGGGCTTTCCGCTCCGGTCAGCCGCCCCCGGCCCCGAGGCAGCAGTTCCGGTAGCGCCACACCACATACACTGCCTCATGAACTCCGGGCGGGATCCTCATGTCTCCCTGCCAGGCGGTAACCGGTTCTCCCCAGAAATGAGATCTTCCGGACTCGGGCACGGGATAAATCATGCTGAAGCGATAGAGAGTCTTGTCCATTGTCAGGGAATGCTCTCCGGAGCAGAGGGCCTGATCCCCCATGGTGTTACGGAGCAGTCCCCGCCGGTGGAGCAGTGTCAGCATCCGGGCAGCAAGCAGGGAGGTGTTTTCGGCAGTCCCGCCGGAGGTTCCTGTCCAGCCGGTGAGAGGATAGAGATAGCCCCAGGCCCCGGCACAGTGCGGAAGCGCATTATTCACCTTCCCGTTATATGCCGCCATGGCATCGGCTCCGCAGGAGGACACCCCGGCGGCACTGGCAGTAAGCCGGGATTCCGGAAACTCCCGGAGTGCCCGCAATTCCGACTGCCATGCGGGGTCCAGCTCCGAGGCGTAAAGAAGATCCATGTCCAGATATTCGCTCCGGCCGCAGTTGAGATCGCTGAAGAGGTTCAGCATCGCAAAGAGCGGGAAGGAATAGAGATGGGCATGCAGAAACCCGATGTCAGAGCCGCCGTCAAGTCCGGAGCCCAGGGAACCCAAAGTGTTTTCCGGCACGGGAATCTCCGCCCCCAGCACCGGAAAGCATCCCGGCTTTCTGGTGAATTCCGCCAGAAATGCCGGCTCCCACATGCCCATGACCACACCGTAGTTCATGGCTCCAAGACTGTCCCGGCAGCCGCAGACCTTTTTCCGGGAGGCGTTTTCGGGAACGGGAGAGGATCCCTGTCCCACGGCGGTGCCGCCCAGATAAACCGGCAGAACCTCTGACCAGGGCAGATCCGACAGCACCTTTCCCAGAATATTCGCCCGGGGACACCCGATTCCCGAATACTCCCCGCGGTTTCCGGCCGCAATTGCCGGGAAAGCGGTCGCAAGTACGGTAACTGCTCCCATAATAAACACGGCCGCACGTTGTATGCCGATCACCCCCGAACCGGACCTTCCATGCGTTTTTCCCTCATCCGGTCTTTCTTTTCCTGCTTTTACCCTTATGTTTTCCTCAGTCATCCTGTTCCTCATCCGTTTTCCCGGAAACATCATCGTGTGCGGCACTTCCCGCCCGTTCTTCATCTTCGGAGTCCCATCCGGATATATGCCGGATTCGAAGGTGGCGGGTTCTCCGAATCCGGGGCCTTTCGGCATCACCTCCGGGTACCGGAGACTCTCCCGGAACTCCGGTGTCGGCACCGTTGAATTCCGGAATCCTGCCGGAGGCAAGTCCTGAAGCGATCCGGAACAAATCCCCCGAAAGACGCTTCCTTACATCCGGGAGATTCTTGCGGATCCGGATCCCAATCCCGGCGGCAACGCCCCGGGGGTCAGCATTCCGGCCGGCATCAGATATCCTTTCCGGAATATCAGGTGCGGCGGGGGCCGGGAACAATCCGTTTTTCCCGGAGATTCCCGGGTCTCCGCATGCGGCGGTTCCCGCAAAGAAAAACAGCCCCGGAATAAGACAGAAAAGACACCGGACTCTCGCTGTCCTTCCCCGGTTTTCGGTACTGACCATCCCCTTCACTGCCATGACAGCTAAAACAGACGCACTGCCCGGTAGACCGCCGAAGCCCGGGACAGCGGAAAAGGCCCCAGAATCCGGGAGTCCAGGGAATCCTCCCGGGAGCCGTTAAGAAAGACGGTGTTTTCCGGAATGCGGAAGGTTTTACAGAGCGGCCCCTTTGCCGTGCCTGGGAATGCCGCCTGAGTTCCGATCCCGGAAGACCGTCCCTGAAAGAATCCGTTTGAAAATATCCGCCGCCATTTTGCGGGAATCCCCGGGAGCAGCCGGCACTCCCCGGAGTTTTCGGAACCCGCGGCTGCAAGACAAAGCCCCTTTTCCGAAAAACGCACGAGATCCCCGGAAACGGCACCGGCCTCCTTGATAAGGAGAGTCCCCTTCCGGAAGCCCTGCCAGTCCCCGGAAAGCTCCACCGCAATGAGACTGTTCCGAAAGTCCCCCGGGGAAGCCGCAAGGTTTTCGAGAACATCGTTTTTCCGAAAGAGAAACACCCGGCCAATACAGGTCCGTTCCTGAAAATCCGCGCCGATTCGCCATCCGGTTCCCGCCAGTGCTGCCGCCATAATCCCGGAAACAAACACCATTCCTGCAAAAAACCTGACGGCAAGGATTCCATACTGCCCTTCTGACCGAAATTCTCTCCGTCTTTCAGCCTTTATTACCGATCTTCGTCTCATGCCGCTTCTCCCGGTTCGGAATCGGGTTCACCGGTTCTCCTCCGGTCATCCGTACCCGCTTCCCGATCCCGGAGCACGGCGTTCACGGCATCAGCCAGAGAGAACCCTGCATTGCGGTACGAGCTTATGGCAGTTACATCCTGAGCTCTCGTGGAATAGAGAAGCTGCCGGAAAGGATCCACCACCAGTCTTCCGATGGCGGAACCCCCGCCGCTTATCACGAAGATCTCCGAATAGGCTCCGGGTTCGGTGTGCACTGACCTGAGAAGGTCATATCCCCCGGGAGACAGCGGGAGCCGGGAATGTTCCCGGAGCCTGTCCACGGTTTCGGCCTTTTGTCCCAGAAGATACATGTGAGCACTGTTTTCCATAATGGCCAGACCTGCCGGAGAATCGTAAAGATCATTCACGGACTGGGTTACGGTCACTGCCGCTCCGCCGTACTTCCGGAACCGCCGGTAACCGGTCTCGATAAAGGAGGCGGTATCACCGTTTCTCAGAAGATCCCAGGCCTCGTCAATGATGAGGATTTTCGGCCGATCCCGTTCTCCGAGATACATGTCCTGCTGGATCTGGTAAATGAGCTGAAGGAGCACGACCTGCTGAAGATGTTTCCGGCCCTTCAGCTCCTCCAGCTCCAGCACGGTGAGTCTTCCGGAAAACGCCATGCTGTTGCCGCCCGCAAAAAACCTCCCGTACTCGCCTCCGGAGGTAAATGGAAAAAGCTGGGTTCCCAGATCCCGGATGCGCTGATCCGGGGAAGCGTTAAGACTGTCCGCCAGGAGATCCGGGGTCAGTGCCGTCCCGTGCTTCATGAAAAGCTCCCGGAGCGTTCTTTTCAGGGAAGCTCCCTGAAAATCCGTGAGCTTTTCGGTGGGAGCCAGCATGGCGGCCAGGAGTCCGTTAAGCATGTCCGCCTCCTCGTCATAGTTCCGGACGCAGCAGAAGGGATTCAGGGAAACGCCGGAGCCGAGACCGAAAGAAAGAAAGGTGCCGCCCAGAAATTCCGCCAGCTTTTCGTAGGAACGCCCCACGTCAATAACATAACAGACAGCGCCCCGGGCCAGAAAACTGACCAGAAGCTCGTTCACCAGAAAACTCTTGCCGGATCCCGACTGAGCCGCAATACAGAGATTGAAATTGGTGGCGGAGTCGTACAGGGAAAGATTCATAAGCTGACCGCTTCGGGAAATCAGGTTGAGCACGCTCTGTCCGGTGCCGGCACTGTCGCCGAACAGCGGCAGAAGCGGCAGGATCTCCCGGGTGGTGAAGGTGCGATAGCGCATAAGTCCCCGGGCAGACTCGGGGTCGGCTCCGAAGGGAAGCGCATTCAGAAACACCGGAAGACAGACATAGCGATCGGGAATCATCTCAAATCCGTTTTCACGGAAATAGGAACGAACCTGGGATCTGACACTGACCGCCTCGTTCTCATCCCCGGCAAAGGTTATAAGACTGAGACACAGCTTCAGGGGACGGGAACCGTTTTCCATCTCCTCGCAAATAAGGTCCAGGCCCCGCTTCTTCACGGCCAGCCGGGGCATAAACTTCATCAGGGGGCCATAGGCCTGATTCACTGCCCACTGTCTTCTGGCACCGAGTCCGGATCTGAGTTTCCCCGAATCCCCGGCCATCACGGTACCGGTCATGATAAAGGGCACCCTGATTCCCCGGGTTCCGGTAAGGAGATCCGACTGATAGCGACGGGCCTGCCCGAAAAACACGAAATCCGGATATCTTTTTACGGAAAAGGTATTCACATAGTAGCCGCCAGCCTCCAGATGATCCTGAAAAACCCTGACTCCGGAATCGAAGTCCAGAAGCTGATCTGCGAGCAGCATCTCGGGATTTACCGCCATGGGCCCGCCCGCAGTCCATGATGACTCGGGACTCTTGTTGAAAAACGGGGTCAGGGCTTCGAGAAATTTGCTGTCGGAAAAAGGCTCTGCCCGGATTCCTGCAGTTTTCAGAACCTCCTCCAGAGATACCCGGAGCCGTGAAACCTCCGCAATGTCGGCATCGTCGGGACGGATCCCGCGCAGGGGAACACTGACCGTAATGACAAGAAGGAAGTTCCGTACCGGCGCGGCCATCCCGGGGAGCGGTTTTCGGGTGCCGCTTCTCAGAAAATCGTTCTTGTTTTCGATAATGCGTCTCAGAAAGCTTTCCGGAGGCAGCGATACCGCAGTGGCGGCATTTTCCGAAAGAAGTCTTTCAATGGCGGGGGAGCCCGCCAGCGAAAACTGTACCCGGGTGTTTGCCGGAAAATCGGAATTCAGAAACACCTCCAGGCGATCACTGATGCTCTCGTCGCCGCCGCACATGGGCTCCGACACAAATCCGAAGCAGAGGTCCGACGATCTGCTGCCGCTCTTCAGGAACAGCGCGTTTTCGGAATCATAGGCCAGCACCGGATACACCGTACTGAGCCTCGCCGTATAATCTCCCGGCATGGTCTTCTGTCTCCTCATTTTTATACCGCCCCGTTCGGGCTCCTGACATGGCACATTGTAGGAAATGGTTTCGGAAGAATCGCAAATAAAGCCTTAAAAGCCTGAGAGCCGAAGATGATGTCAGGCTCATGAACTGTGCCAGGTTCGGGACTCCTGCCGAGGTCGACAATCTCGTCACGTAAATCAGGAATTTCTGTGCGATTCCGGGCAGTTTGTGATATCTTTTGCGAAACTGCATTAAATACAGTGGGAAACACTAAAGAATTGCGAAAGCTGTCCGCTGTGTAAATGCGGCATTGATTGTGCGCATCTCCTGACAAAACAGCACGGAGGAGGATTATGAAAAGCTGCAGAAACGGAACTTTTCCCGGAAAGGGAGCCCGTGGTTTTACTCTGATAGAACTGGTGGTTGTGATTGTCATTCTGGGCATACTTTCCGCCGCTGCGGTTCCCAAATTCATGGATATGCAGAAGGATGCCAGAGCTTCCGTGCTTATGGGTATGGCCGGTGCCGTCAAATCTGCCAACAGCATGGTTCATGCCAAGTCCATAATTTTGGGGAACGACATGACCTACAGCGAAAGACGCAAACCCCATCCAAAATGGGTTGATGACTGCAGCATAAACATCTGTGTTGAAATTGACGGGGTCTGGGCTTACACCAAAATGGGCTATATTGACCGTAATTCCGTGGTCTTTATCCTGGACGCCGATATCAGCGGGCGAAAAACAAAAACTGTTACAAACTCTGCGACAAAGCAAGATATCGTTGTCCCGGACCGAGGATCGACAGAGGGAGCCATAAATTACGTATGCACGGGCAAGACCGCAGTGTGCAAGGATTATGATTTCTGTCAGTGCCGGATTAACAATGATCCGGCAAGCGGGACCAGAGATACCCAGTACTTTGTGCCCCGGGGGTTCCCGTATGATGTGACAAAACACACCGGCGGCGGCTGCTACTTTAAATATTCCACTGCCGATGTGGATGCCGACAACAACAATATCCAGTACCTTCCTCAGTATGTAGTAAAAACCGACGGCTGCTGAAAAGCCCTGCACTGTCAGTCTGATGCAAGGAAAAACGGTCTTTCCATCGCGGGAAGGCTGTTTTTTTTACCATGCAAAGACATACCATGCCGCAGAAAGTCATGTTTCCTGCGAGTCTGAACCGGATTGACAGAATCTGTTCCGGGATTCCTGGGAAAAGTGTGATTCCGGCTCTTTCGAAAACTGCCTCTGTCTTTCGGAAACCGGGCCCGGAAGTACTCAGATTATTGCAATCTTTTTCCCGACAATCTGTTTCGACGCTTCGGGAATTGATGGCAACAGCCGGTAATCAGGCTGTTCCGGAGTTAAGGGAAGGGGCTTCCCTGCCTCGTATATCCGAAGCGATTTTGTTTCCTCCGGAAAAACTCCGAATTTTTCAATATTCCAGTCAGTTATGATGGCCTGAAAAACAGTAAAACCGCAGTACTTCCCTGACGGCAAAAGAAGCTTATCATTAAGTTCCTGCATGGCTTTCGGAGTCAGCAGCAGTTCAGGATGACCATACATACAGCTGTGAATATATTCAGGACTGACAAGAGATATCCCGGCCACGGCCGAATCAGGCCGGTACCCTCCGGTGTTGCAGTATTTAAAGCACGGACGATTCCCGGAATTTTCAGCGCTGACGAAAATTCCGGTGCTGCTGTCAGAGAAGCACGTTGCCGTCACATTCGGTATTTCGCATTCTGAATTATTAATTTTCATTTCATTCTCCCGAACATCAGAACCAACATGGTCTGATTTTAATTGAAATCAGGAACCTTATGAATTCCAAAACTTTTTTTCTGCCGGGCTAAGTTGTGCCACGACATAAGAATCAGAGAACCGTAAAGCAGCTTAATTTCTACGCCACCGATGAAAAACTGATCCGGCTTCCGGACCTTCACAAATACGTCATCATGTTCGCCTGCGGAGAGTTCTTCATTGAAGAGGTGCCATAACACTGAAAAGCTTCCAGGGGCTGATAACTTTCCGTAACGTCCGAAAGTGAAGAACGGATTGGAATCTCCTGCTCCGGGAGCCTGAATCCCCGGAGCAAAGTTGCGTAATTGTTATGGGGAAACCTGATTATTGGCGGACTTTGTGAGAAAATCACTCCTGTAATCTGAAAAAACGGGAGCTACCGATGCTGAAAGCACTTCCCACATCACAAACATCTCTGCCGGCAATTATTGACAGAAATCTGATCTTTATAGACAAGACCGCATTTATCAGTACCTATGAAAAAAGCCAGCACGCCGTTTCCCTGTTTTTAAGACCCCGGCGTTTCGGGAAAACCATGTTTACCGAGATCCTGAGATATTACTATGATGCGGCACTGGAAAAGGAAAGCTCCGGAATCTTCAGCAGCACCTATATTGCCACTCATCCCACTCCTCTGAAAGGCAGGTTCTGCGTTGTAAAATTCGATTTCTCCGGAATTGCAACAAACAATGGCGTGGACAGCACGTTAAATTCATTTCTCGAAAATATCATTATCGGCATTTCGGATTTCTTTATGCGTTATCCTGATTTTGTGCCGCAGAAGATTCTGGCAAAAATTCCGCACGATAAAAAAGTTAACCCGAAAGAATATGTTATAGGTTATAATTACTTTTATTAGTATCAAGATATTAATTATTCAGAATGTCCGCATCATCACAGTTTGTTTGTTTCATACAAATTCCTGATCAGTTATTTTTTTACCCGCAACAAAAACCTCCCTGTTTACGAGTCATGAATATCCGCCATTCCTGATGCATTACGCGCCGGGCTTCATTTCCGGAAGGCATTCCGAAGCATAAAAAAGCATGAAGGTGTATAATGTCCGGGTTTAAGTATTAACTCCAGGAGCACTGTTTTCTCATATGAAATATCTGAATCCGGGGCTCCGGCGCACACTCCTGCATGCTGTCGCCGGAATCCTCCTTCCTGTTGTCGCCGTCCTGGCTCTTCCGGGCTGCAATTCCGAAAACGAATTCCGGGAAATCACAAAGATCGAAGACCTCTGCCATGCCCGTGTCGGCGTCCAGATCGGCACCACCACGGAGCTGGCCATTAACGAATACCTGAAGAAGCATGAATGCCCCCTGGCAGAGCGCTTTAACAGTTCTCCGGATGCGGTGGCCGCCCTCAATCAGGGCAAGCTGGACGCGGTGCTCTCCGATGAGCTTCCGGCCCGTAAATTCGTGGATGAGAATCCGAATCTCCAGCTTCTTGACACCCCGTTTCAGACCGAATCCTACGCCGCCATTCTCCCGAAGGGTCAGGAGGATCTTCTGGCAAAATTCGATGCCATTATTGACGACCTTCTGAAGGAAGGCGTCTATGATAAGCTCTACGATACCTTTGTTACCGGAACCGGCAGTTTCCATTACACTCCCGTAACAAAGGAGGGACCGGAGCTGGTTATTGCATCCAGTCCTGATTTTCCGCCCTATGAGTTCTACAGGGACGGCAAAATCACCGGCATTGAAATGGAAATGGCGGCCATCATCGCCGACAGGCTGCACATGACCCTGAAAATCGAAAGCATGGAGTTTGACAGCATCATAAATGCCGTAAGCTCCGGAAAGGTTCATGCCGGTTTTTCGGGATTCTCCAAAACCGCAGAGCGGGCAAAGGTCATCAACTTCACCCATGACATCTGCACCACCAGAATCATGGTGATCGTTCCCGCCTCCGCCGGCGCGGCCGCATCCCGGGATCTGACCTTTACGGATCGCCTGTATGACAACTTCATAAAGGAGGATCGCTGGCAGCTCCTGGCAAAGGGGCTTGGCGTCACCATCGTCATCTCGGTATTCGCCGCCCTTATCGGCCTTCTGGGAGGCATGGTCATGGCAACCGTCAGGGTGATGCACTGCAGAACCGGACGTTTCGTAATTCCAAATATGATGATCAGACTTTTTGTAAACGTCATCAGAGGCACCCCGGTAATGGTGCAGCTTCTCATCATTTACTATGTGATATTCGCCGCCGTGGACATCGACAAGATACTGGTGGCCATCGTGGCCTTCGGTATTAACTCCATGGCCTATACCACCGAAATCATCCGTTCCGGCATTCAGGCAATTCCGGAAGGACAGTTTGAAGCCGGCTATGCCCTGGGACTCCGCCCGTTTACCATCATGAGACACATTGTGCTGCCCCAGGCCTTCAAGAATGTTCTGCCGGCCCTGGCCAACGAAGGCATCTCGCTTATCAAGGAAACCTCAATCTGCGGCTATATCGGTCTTATGGATCTCACCAGAGGCGGCGTGGTTATCAGAAACACCACCTTTGAAGCATTCCTGCCGCTTCTGGCTGTGGCTCTGATATACCTGGCCATTATCGGCACTCTGTCGGCAGGCGTGTCCCGTCTGGAAAGGAGACTGAAAAAGAATGAAAGATAACGGCATTGTGATGCAGATTGACGGCATCTCCAAATCCTACGGATCCCATGAGGTGCTGAAAAATGTCTCCCTCTCCATTTCCCGGGGGGACGTAATCGCCATCATCGGCCCTTCCGGGTGCGGCAAATCCACCTTTATCAGAATGCTGAACCTGCTGGAAAAGCCCACCTCCGGGAAAATATTTTTTGAAAACCAGGAGCTGACTTCCCTGTCTCCGAAAAAACTTATGGACGTGATTCCCCGTATCGGCATGGTTTTTCAGCAGTTCAATCTGTTCCGGAACCTCACCGTAAGGGAGAATATTACCCTGGCCCCGGTACTGCACGGAATCTGCCCGAAACAGGAGGCTGACGAACAGGCCCTGAAAATGCTGGACAGGTTTGATCTGGCCGCTCATGCCGACAAGTATCCCTCCCAGCTTTCCGGAGGCCAAAAGCAACGGGTATCCATTATCAGAACCATCGCCATGAAGCCCTCTCTGGTGCTTTTTGACGAACCTACCAGTGCCCTGGATCCGGAAATGGTGGGAGAGGTTCTGGGCATGATGAAGGAACTGGCGGAGGAAGGCATGACCATGGCAGTGGTCACTCATGAAATGAAATTCGCCAGGCAGGTATCAAACAAGGTGCTGTTTTTTGACAACCTGGGCATTCAGGAGCAGGGAACCCCCGATGAGGTATTCGATAATCCGCGGGATCCCAGGCTCCGTGAATTTCTGAGCAAGATAAACTCCTGACTCCGGGTTTTCCCGCGAAATAACAGGACCGGACGGTACTCGCTCCCGCCCGGCCTTTTCTTTCCCGTGTGTGGCAGCTTCCGCCTCTCCGGCTCTCCCGAAACTAAAACCAGCCCCGCTTCTTTTTCTTTTCGGCTTCACTGAGAATCAGGCTGTCCCGGGATTTGTTGCTCTTCCTGTACAGCAGCTTATGATTTCTGGAGGAAACCACATCATCCGGAACACTGACATAATCATTGCTCTCCCTCCGGAGCTCCATGGCATTATCCTTTCTGATTATGCGAATCGTCCAGAGCGAAGTGGAAATCACCCCGGCAATAAAAAATCCCAAAAGGATAACAAAGGTGAAACCGTCCCTGAAACTGTCATGAGTTCCTTCCGCGACCTCCGAAATAAAATATGCCGCACATGCCAGCATCACCATGGCAGACAGCGCCGCCGTAATATTTCTGGCAAAAAGATATTTCACGGAAACGTACCGCACAAATGCCGCCGTCCCGACAAACAAAAAAAGCAAAGAGTCCCCGACGGCCCTGCCGCTGTTGCTGCCTCCGCCGGCAAGAATCCCCAGCGCCAGCCACATTCCCAGACAGGATGACAGAAACCACGTGGCCAGCTGACAGGTGTAAAACTTCGTCCAGCTCACCGGAAATTCCTCGGCGCTTCTTCCGGTCTGGCCGTTCATGGCAAAACGGAATTTCCTGTTTCTCCAGAGGAGATCCATAGTCCAGATGGGAAACAGCGCATAACTTACTTTTACCGGTTCCATTCTGTAGTCCCGGCGTTCGACCATGGTATAGTCGTATTTTTTGGCATTGGACAGAAAACTGTCAAAGGATGTGGTAACCCGGCGTCTGATACTCACATAGCTGTCCTGGGAATCCATGTTGTAGATAATGGCATTAAGGCCGGACAGCCAGGCGAAGCTGAACGGCTGCGCCGCCTCCGTCGGGTACGGCTCCAGGGCCTGGGAGATCCGGTCATCCACATCGGAGCTGCCGTCCTGCGGCACGTTAATGTACTTCTGAGAACCGACGGCATGTCCCTGATATACCGTATGCTCATAGCTGGAGTATTTTCCGCTGCCCCGGCGTTCGACCTTTTCTGCCTTGTAGTCCGCCTCTCCCGAGATCTTCACGTCATAGAGCCAGAACGGCACATAGGTGGCTTTTACGTTTTCCTGCACGGCCTCCCGGACAAAACTGTCCGGGACAAAAAATTTCGTGCGGGCCCGTTTTTTGAAATTCGCGATAAAGTACGACTTTTCCCGAATAAACGGCAGAATAAAGTCCGGCATTCTCTGATCCCGGAACTTGTCGGTAAAAACAATGGCATTTCCGCAGAAGGGACAGAAATCGGTGGCTCCCAGGGCTCCGGGATTGATTTCGCCGCCACAGGAGGTGCAGGTATAGGAGCGGTTCAGACTGGCAAATTCGTCGCTCTCGTCCACATTGGGTTTAGCCCCGGAGACGGCTTCGTCGGAAACCCCTTTTTTCTTCTTCTCGGCAATAATAAGCTCATATTCATCAGGAGAGAGCATTCGGGAACATGACTCGCAGACCAGCTTCTGCGCGCCGATGCTGAAAATCATATTTCCCGAACAGGAAGGACAACGGGCATGATCCGAATAATTCATGGAAACTTCCTCAACAAGGAACATATCTGAGACACCATGTTCAGATTATATCCGGTACCGGACAGTCAGTTCTGCCGGAGATGCCGCACATCGGACAGAAAATGATCGCAAATAAGGCCTGAAAAGGCAGACACATTTTCTCCGGGGTTCCGGCGGCGGACTTCGGTCCGGGAGCGAAGCTCCGGTTCCGACATCTTCAGCTGATGATTCCCCTGTCATCGCCGTATTCCGTGCGGCCATGCCAGACGTTATGACGGCGACACCGGAGGCGTCAGAAATCTCCGTGCTTCCGGCGGCCCCCGTCCCGCCCCCCGATCAGACTGACCTCGGAATATTTCCGGGTGTAAAGAAGCCGGTTATTCCGGGAAATGGCACTGTTGCCGTCTTTGCTTTCGCAATAGTCGCATTCCCTGCGAATACAGGGAATGTCCGCGCTCACAAAACTGCCGGCCAGAATAATCCCGAACCACATGCCGGCCATCAGATAGCACAGAAGCCCGAAAACCACCAAAGGAGCCGGATATGTCCGGAAGATCCAGAAGGATTCAGATATCAGAAAAAAGGCCAGTCCCGTCATCACCGCGGCTGATACCAGCGATACGGTTCTTCCGAAAAACAGGTATTTTACGGAAATTGCCCTGAAAAATCCCGCCGTTGCCGCAAAAAGCAAAAGCAGCATCAGAAACTGCATACCCCGTTCATGGCGGTAAATTCCGAAAAGTTCCAGAGCTCCGGCCCCGGACAGAAGCCAGGTGCTGAATTCACAGAGGGCAAATCTCCCGTAGCTGGCCGGATAATTGCCGGAGAGTTTTCCGGTCTGGCCGTTCATAACAAAACGGTGCGTATGACCATCCCACGTAAAATCCGCAATCCAGAACGGCAAAAGCGCATAGCGCATCCTGGCAGGAATCGGCGTGATATCCGACTTTTCAGTTTTAAGAAACTGATATTTTTCAGGTTCCGTGAGAATATCCTCAAAAGATCCGGCTGCCCGTTCTCCGACGCTCTTAAAGCATTTATGCGCGTTCCGATCACAGGCACCGGTATAAAGCCCTGAAATCCAGGCCGAACTGAACGGCACGGCCCGGGAAAAATCAAACGGCTCCATAATCCGTGCTGTCCGGTCACTGATATCCGAGCCGGCATTCTGGGGCACCCGGACATATTTCCGGGATCCTGCGGCATGGCATTCGTACACGTCGTGAATCCAGTCGTTGCCGATATGAGGCTTCACTGTTTCTGCCAGGTATGAAACCGTACCGGAAATATTCACGTCACAGATCCAGAAGGGAATGCAGACCGCTCTGAGATCCGCTTTGGCAGCCTCCCGGACAAAGCGTTCCGGAACAAAGATTTTATCCCGGGCCCGCTTCCGGAATGCGGAAAGGAAGGCTCGCTCTTCCTTCTCGAACGGAATGACGATATCGGGGAGCCCCGATTCCAGAAAGCTTTCGGTAAAGGGAACGGGAATGCCGCATTCAGGACAGCATGACGGCGGCGAGTTTTTTTCGGGAACGGCAAGTCCGGCACCGCAGGAAGGACAGACAGCACCACTGCCGAACCATCCGGAAATCCCGGCAAAGGCCTCATCCTTCCGGTAATCAGCGCCGGAGGGATTAGTCTTGCCGGAAGCACTCCTGCCATGATTCTCCTGCCGTCCTTTTGCAGCGAGAAGATCCTGAAGCTCCCCGGGAGAAAGCTTCATGGAACAGGAATCGCAGACAAGACTCCTGGCGGCAATACGGTAGAACATGCCGCCGGAACAGCAGGGACAGGTGACGGGAGATGACGGTTTCATTTCAGAACCCCTGGCAAAAGAAAGGCCCGGAACAATTGCTCCGGACTCACTCCTCCTCATTCACGGATATCCGTGCCTGGAGGGGATTATTACGGGACGTCATCATTATAGCATCCGAAAAATTCCGGAATCCGAAAAATATCGAGCGAGGCTCAGCCCCGTCTCACCGCAAGTGCTGCCGGAACTTTCAGTCATACAAATTCGCGGAGCCCGGGGTATCATCGGGATTCATGCGGAGTTTCAGATACAGTTCCTGTTCGGCTTCGGGAATTCCCATGCGTTTTATCTTCCCCGGATAGTTTTCCGGGGGCTCCCTTCCGCTGTTCAATAAAGCTGCCCTTTCCGCCTTTTCCGGTACTGAGCAGAACTGAGCTTTCCGAGCTAATCACGCTGTCTCCGGAGCTTTCACAGTAATCGCAGCCCGGAGCCGGCTTCGTTTCTTCACCGTATCGGGAGCGATGCCTGATGGCAGCCCTGGCCCCGATGATTCCGATCAGCGCATACCCCAGAAACAGAAACACCCCCGCAGTTACCGGCACCACGTCCGAAGCATCACCGGACAGCATTCCGGGAATCTTGCCGAACATACTTACGGCCTGCATCATAATAAAAATTCCGGCTCCGGTCATGAAGGATGACAGCAATATCACCGCGGTAACTCCGGTTAAGCGGCCTTTCAGAAAACGCCCCGTTAATAACCAGGTTCCGAGAGCTCCCCCGAAAAAAGAGCAAAAGATGAGCTCCGTTCCGAAAAAATTGCCGGAATAATTGTAACCGGGAGTGATTTTGTTCAGCCCGCCTGACAAAATAAAAGCGGAATTCCATAATACCAGGGCTCCGGACAGAAACCAGATCGCCACAATGATGAGGTTGCTTCTCCAGAAGCTCATCGGAAAGATTCCCGAGCATTTTCCGGTAGTTCCGTTCATGACAAAGCGATACCGAACCCCGTTCCGGCAAGTTTCCAGAATCCAGAACGGAAACAGTGCTGACCGCGCTCCCGACACCCGGGACGTGAAGTTCCGGCGGTCGCATCTGACGTGGTCATACTGCCCGTGCGAAACCAGAAACTTCTCAAAGGAGTCCTCTGCCCGGGCCCGGACCTTATCACGGCAGGTTCGGATATTACGGGGTGTTTCGGCAGGCATCCCCGAAAGCCAGGAAGGGCTGAACGACCGGGCCCTGAAAATCTCATACGGTTCCAGCTCCCGGGCCTGTTCCTCGGAAATCATGCCGCCGGAGTATCCGGGCACGGCAACGTACTTCTGCTCCCCCGCGGTCCGGCATTCATATACTGAATGCTCATAGACCGGAGGCATTTTGGGCAGCTGATACAGGTATCGCAGTTTTTCTCCGGAATACAGGATCTCTCCTGAAATCCCGATATCATAAAGCATGAAAGGCAGATATACCGCTCTCGGAGTTGCTTTCCGCATTTCCCGGATAAAGCCTTTCGGAACAAAGGGCCGTTTCCTGACCTCAGTCAGAAGGGCCTCCTGAAATTCCGCACGGCACTTTTCAAACGGGATAATAAGGTCCGTTTTCTCCGGTTTTCGGAAATTCCCGGATCCCCGTGCCGTCCCGGAAACATGATCATTCTCCGGTGGCTCCTCACGGGACTGCGAAGCCATAAGACGGTCATACTCTTCCGGGGTCAGCTTCATGGCACAGGAGTCACAGACCAGACTCCTGGCTTCCATACGGTAAACCATGCTGCCCGAACAATAAGGACAGCGGGAAGGAGCACCGGACTTCATTCCTGAACGCCCGTGCATAAAAGGATGGCTGTATGCGCCATATGACAAATCTCCGAATAAAAGTCCGCTTCCGAAAGCCCCGGCAAGCTGTCAGGACACCCCGCCGGCCGGGGTGTTGTCATCCGCACTCAGGATCATGCTGTCACTGCTGTAGTTTTCCCGGAAGCCGGAATCAACAGTGTTATCACTGAAGATCTCGGTGTCGGCAATCCTGCTTTCGCTGAACTCATCACTGCAAACCGCATTCATGTTCCGATCGGCGCAAACCCCATCCACCAGTATTTTCCGCACGAAACGCATTCCTGCCACCAGATATCCGGCAAAAACAACAATAGCCAGCCCCCCGACAAACACCTGAGACAGCATATCTGAAAACGCCGTCCGAAATATCCCGACTGCCGAAATAATAAAATAAATACCGAGTCCCACAATGGCAGGAGCGGACAAAAGCGCCACGGAAAGCTGCCCGAAACAGCGCGCGCAAAGGAAGCTCGATCCCAACACGGTCAGCCCCAACCCCAGCAAAACAATGATAATCACTGCCTGAATCATCTTACTGGAGCCTGATAATATATCAATGGCAATCAATAATTCCCGATTCTCTTGACCTGAGACGTCTATTCTAACAATTCTGCAAAATCCTACCACATGACTAATCATCCTGCCGGTCTATGCTTAACATAGGCATAT
>Ga0310695_10006481_pt1 | contig 19304 bp, 10 predicted proteins | sample RumenRJG_04DNA_FD_203882 | JGI IMG/M metagenome (GOLD analysis project Ga0310695, IMG submission 203882) | Bovine rumen microbial communities from Lethbridge, Alberta, Canada - RJG_04 (v2) (version 2) | ecosystem: Host-associated > Mammals > Digestive system > Stomach > Rumen | place: Canada...
TCGCTCAACTTGTTCGCCAAATATGGCGATGTGTATCAGATTGCGGGTGCCTATCGCACACTGGCAGAGTGCTATTTTGCCATCGGCGACTATCGCTCGGCCATGATTTGCCTCGAACAGGCGCTCAATGACAACAAAGCCATCGGTCAGGCACCCGACCTTGTGGCTTCGATACGCGAGCAGATGAGTGAAGTCTGTGCCGCGCTCTACGACAAGCAGGGCAGCGACTACAACCGGAATATCTATCTCGACTTGCAGGAGAAGACGCGCCAGGACCGCTATCTCGAGTCGAGAGCCGAGCAGCTGGAGCGTTCTTCCTCGCAGCTGAGCCTGATGATAGCTGCCGTGGTGGTGATGATTGTGGTGGTGGTGATGATGCTCTTCATCTTCGACAGGCTGCGGCGCAGCAACAACCGGGGCAATGCGCTTCAGCAGCTGCAAGCTCCGCTGGAGCAGTGGCAGCGCAACAACGCTCAGGAGATGGAGCGCCTGGCCTACGAACAGGAAGAGGTGGGCGAGGCTTACGCACGCAATGTGATGCGCATAGAGGCCGGAAAGAGGCGCTATCTGGAGCAAAGGGCAAGGATTTCAATGGCCAATCAGGTGATGCCCCTTATCGACAGGATGCTCCACGAGGTGCGTTCGCTGCTGCATAAAGAGGAGAACCGCGAGCTCAGGGCCGAGCGAATGGAGTATATTGCCGACCTTACCGACATGATAAATGTCTATAATGACGTGCTCACCCAGTGGATAGAGTTGCGGCAGGGGCGCTTGCAGCTCCACGTCGAGAGCTTTCCGCTGAGTCAGGTGTTCGACATCATCAAGCGCGGAAGCATGGCTTTCAGACTCAAGGGCATAGCGCTCGACATCGAACCGACCACGGCTGTGGTGAAAGCCGACCGCATACTGACGATATTCATGCTCAACACCATAGCCGACAACGCACGCAAGTACACGCCCGAAGGGGGCCGTGTGACCATCGGCTCTACCGAAAGCGACGACTACGTGGAGGTTTCTGTTACCGACAATGGCAGCGGCATGACTGACGAGCAGTTGCAACAACTCTTCAGCCGTCTGCCTGCCGCCACACAGCAGGCCGCAAATGCCCAGTTTCCAACTGCCCCACCTCCAACCCCTACCCAAGGGAGGGGAGCAGTGAGCACCACTCACCAATCCCAACAAGGGCATGGGTTCGGTCTGCTCAACTGTAAGGGCATCATCGAAAGCTACAAGAAGCTCAGTCCTATCTTCAATGTCTGCACGCTTTCAGCCGAAAGCAGTCCGGGCCGAGGCAGCCGTTTCTTCTTCCGTCTGCCCAAGGGAGTAGTGCGTATGTTTGTGGCAGTGGCTCTGTCGGCAGCATCGTTGCTTGGCACAGGTGCGCAGGTGGTTGCTGCCAATGGCCCGTCGCTGACTAAGGCGGCAGTCACAGCCCTTCAGCAAGAGGCCGGTCGCTATGCCGACTCAGCCTACTACTGCAATATCAATGCCCAGTATGAGCGCACGCTGCTGTTTGCCGACAGCTGTATGCAGCGGCTCAACAAGCTCTATCTTGAGCTTCGCCCCGGCGGCAGCCCCTTGATGACACTCGACAGCCAGGGCACTGATGCGCCGGCTGAGCTGGCATGGCATCGCGACAGTGTGGCTCTGGACTACAGCATAGTGCTCGATATGCGCAACGAGGCAGCCGTAGCTGCGCTTGCCCTGCACCGCTGGCAGCTCTACGAGTACAACAACAAAGCCTATACGCAGCTCTTCAAGGAGCAGTCGTCGGATCACGGACTGGCTGAATACTGCCGTAATATGCAGAAGTCAGAGACCAACAAGAATGTAGCCATAGTGCTGCTGTCGCTGCTTTTCGTGTCGATATTCCCGGCATATTACTTCCTTTACTATCGCCACAGGCTCTACTACGAGTTCTGTTTAGACCGCGTGAAGCGCATCAACGAGATACTTCTCGAGGACATAGACCCGCAGGAGAAGCTCAACAGGATAGACCAGCTGGCAACGAACCGCTTTCCCCACAGTCTGCAAACCATCGTGGCACAGGTGCGCCAGGCACTTGGAGAGTCGTGCCAGCTGATGCAGACCAGCAAGATAAACATAGAGATGGCACGCGACGAGTTGCGTCGCACGGAGATGGAAGACGAGAAATATCATGTCATCAACAGCGTGCTCGACAACTGTCTGTCGGCTCTGAAGCACGAAACGATGTACTATCCCTCGCGTATTCGCCAGCTCCTCGACAACGGCAGCAGCGATACCGTGCAGATGATAAGCGAGTTGTTGGCCTACTACAAGGAGCTTTATGCCATCCTGAGCCGCCAAGCCACCAACCAGCTCAACCGTGTGAGGATAGAATGCAGGCTCGTAAGGCTTACGGAACTGCTGCCTGCCAAGGTGGAAGTGACAGGAGCCGAAGGCATCGAGCTGCGCGGCGACAGGGTGATGCTGACCTATCTGTTCGCTCTGTTGCAGAAGCAGGTGGCTCCCGGGGTGCTGACCATCGCGGCAGAAGACGTGGGCGGAGGCTATGTGGAGCTGCGCCTGTCGCTGCCGCAGGCTGCCACGGGCGGACAGCAGGACATCTTTGCACCTTCGCCGGCCAACATTCCATATATGCTTTGCCGACAGATAGTGCGTGATGTGGGCGAGAGCACCCACCTGCGACGTTGCGGAATAGTGGCAAAACCGTCGTCGGAGGGTGTCAATATGACGATAATACTTGCCGGAAAAGCCTTCGTGGAAAACGTTAAAGAATTAGAGTAAACGACTGAAATACAAGTAGCTATGGATAAGTTCAAAGTGATAATAGTTGAAGATGTGCCCTTAGAGCTGAAGGGTACTGAGGGAATAATCCGCAACGACATACCCGAAGCCGAGATTGTCGGTACGGCAGAGAATGAGACAGCCTACTGGAGGCTGATGAAGAACGCTGCCGTAGACCTTGTGTTGCTCGACCTCGGCCTCGGCGGATCGACCACCGTGGGTGTGGAAATATGCCGCCAGACCAAGCAGACCTATCCCGCAGTGAAGGTGCTGATATTCACCGGCGAGATACTCAACGAGAAACTGTGGGTAGATGTGCTTGATGCCGGTGCCGACGGGATATGCCTGAAGAGTGGCGAACTGCTGACGCGAGGCGACGTGGCCGCCGTGATGAGCGGCAAGCGGATGGTGTTCAACCAGCCTATTCTCGAGAAGATAGTCGACCGTTTCAAGCAAGATGTGGGCGCGCGGCTGCTCCATCAGGAGGCTTTGGTGGACTATGAGATCGACGAATACGACGAGCGCTTTCTGCGCCATCTGGCTTTGGGCTACACCAAGGAACAGATAACCAATCTCAGGGGTATGCCTTTCGGTGTGAAAAGCCTTGAGAAGCGGCAGAACGAGCTTGTGCAGAAACTCTTTCCCGGTGGCAACCGTGGCATGGGAGTCAATGCCACGCGCCTCGTTGTGAGAGCTTTGGAACTGAGAATACTCGATATTGACAACCTTGAGGCCGATGAAGAATAAGCTGTTGGGGATAGTGGCCGTGGTGTTGCTGCTGTTGCAGGTGGCAGTAATCATCGTGTCGTGGCTTGTCAGTGCAGCTATGCCGGATGTCCCTATACACTCGCTGCTGAGCAGTGAGGGCATAAGATGGTTCTTCGGTACGTTTGTCGACAATCTGCTGACACCCTTGCTCGTGTGGCTCTTGCTGCTGTCGATGGCTTGGAGCACTGTGAGCAAGAGCAGGCTGCTCAGTTCTTGGAACGACAGAACGGTGTCGACAGGGCGCAGGATGGCTTTGCGCACGTCGTTGGCTGTGGCTCTGATGCTTGTGGCGGTAGTCGCGTTGCTCACCGCAGTGCCCAATGCTATTTTGCTCAGTGCCACCGGCGAGCTGTTCCCGAGCAGTTTCTCGCGGAGCATAGTGCCCGTGGTATGCTTCATAGTGACGGTGACGGCAATGGTCTACGGCTTTCTGCTGGGTACCATCTCCAGCCTTTCAGACTTCTACGAGGCTCTCTCGGGAGGGGCGAAGTTCTTTGCAGGCTTGCTGCCAATCTACGTTTCCGGTTGCGAGTTGGTGGCTTCGTTGATGTTTGTAATGGGTTGAGATACAATAGAATAATATAAACCACTAAACAATTAGTAAAATGAAACATTTTAAACATTTAGCTTTAGCTATGGCAATGAGTGCTTTTCTGCCTTGTGGAGCTCAGACAAAGGGAACTCAGGGCAATGAGTTTGTCATCAATGATATGCGTTTCCGCATTATCGCACCTGCGAAAGTAGAGCTCAAAGCTTTTGAAGGCAAGGGCGAAATAGTTATCCACAACGGTCCAAGAGTAAAGCACATTGTCGACGGAAAGGAAGTTGAAATCCTTGAAGACCGTCCTTACCAGCTGGCCAAACCTATCGACGTAACGGTGCCGGCCACCGTTAATAACGGCGGAAAGACCTACACCGTGGTTGCCATAGGCAACATGGCTTTCGGTCAAAACGGCTTCGTAAAGACCGTGAAGCTGCCCAACACCGTCACCGAGATTGGCGACTCGGCCTTCTTGGGGAGTCAGATGTTGGAGAATATTACGCTTAGCAGTAAGCTGCGCACCATCGGCGCACGTGCCTTCTGTGGTACCAACATTTCCCAAATGACTATTCCGGCGGGCGTAACGAAGATAGGCAAGTGCGCGTTTGTTGGAGTCAAGAAACTGTCGGAGCTTTCCGTGGCTCCCGGCAACAAGGCTTTCAAGACTGTTGACGGCGTTCTTTTCACGGCCAACGGCAAGCGACTGATATTCTATCCGCCAACGAAAGCGGGCGACTATGTTGTGCCGGCAGGGGTGAAGCATATTGAGGACGAGGCTTTTCTGGATGCAAACAGTCTGTTTAACATCGAAATGCCAGCCGGACTGCTCACCATCGGCGAGGATGCGTTCAGCGGTTGCAGCCAGATGAGCAATGTGGTGGTGCCCAAATCGGTGAAGAAGATCGGCCCGCAGGCGTTCACCATGATGTATGGACTGAGAAAGATAGAGGTGGAGCAGGGCAATACGGCTTACACCGTGGTAGACGGCTTGCTCTACAACTTTGCCAAGGACACGCTCATTCAGTGTCCAATGGATATGCGCGTCGGAAAAATTGATGTGCCGCAGGGCGTGAGGATTATCGACGACTGGGCTTTCTATAGTCAAAATCACCTGAAGGAGGTTTCGCTTCCGGCCTCGCTCAAGGAGCTGGGGGCCAGCGGCTTCAGCTATTGCAGTGAGTTGCAGACTGTCAACATATCGCCAGAGTCCACCTTGCGCGTCGTGCCCGTCCATGCGTTCATCTACTGCAAGAAGCTTCAGCACCTTTCGTTGCCTGCTACGGTCAGAAAGATTGGCGACAAGGCTTTCTACGAGTGCCGCTCGCTCACCAAGCTGCAGCTGACCGACGATGTTGACTACATTGGAAAAATGGCTTTCGGCTTCTGTCACGAATTGGAAATAGACAAGATACCAGCCTCACTGACAGACATTGAGAGCGGTGCTTTCTTCTCATGCCGCAAGATAGTGAACCTCGTTATCCCTAACACGGTAAAGGCGATAGGCTCACAGGCTTTCTATGGATGCGATGGCATGGAGACTGTTGATTTAGGAACGGGTGTGACAAGTATAGGAAGTGAGGCGTTCAGCAGCTGTGAGAAGCTGCGCGAAGTGGCTATACCAGACCAGGTAACTACCTTGGGGCATGGAACGTTCAAGGGTAACAAGGCAATGACGAAGCTCACCTTTGGCAGCGGTCTGACTGCCCTGCCATCGTCGATGTGCTGGTATTGCCCGTCGCTGACCGATGTTGAGATACCTGCCAATATCCGCGAGATAGGTATGGATGCCTTCTATCAGTGTCCGCTGAAGACCGTGAAGTTCCTCTCGGCCACCCCGCTGGACAACGACCGCCGCATAGCCGAGTTCGAGAATGTAACGATTCTGGTGCCCAAAGGCTCACTGGCTGATTACAAGGCAGCACCCTGGACTGTTGAAATAAAGACCATTAAGGAATACAAGAAGTAGCAGGTTGTAGCGCTTGCTTACACTTGCAACTGCTCTTTACAGATACAGACAGCTCTGCATAAAAGCTTGTTTCTCAGGCTTATGTGCAGAGCTGTTGTTTATTATAGATACTTAATAAATCTGCTTGTTATCCGAAGAGCAGGCGCAAGGCTTCTTCAACTTTCCTGACTGGGCACAGTTCTATATTGAATTTCTTGGTGTTAAGGCCCTGCATATTGTAGCGTGGAATGATGATATGGCTGAAACCGAGTTTTTCGGCCTCGGCAATGCGCTGCTCTATGCGTGCTATTGGGCGCACTTCGCCCGACAGTCCCACCTCTCCAGCCATGCACCAGCCGGGTTCTATGGGGGTGTCGACATTGGAAGAGAGTACTGCTGATATTACGCTGAGGTCGGTGGCAAGGTCGGTAACGCGCAGTCCGCCGGCAATGTTGATGAACACATCTTTCTGCATAAGCTTGAAGCCTACGCGCTTTTCGAGCACGGCAAGAAGCATATTGAGCCTGCGCTGGTCGAAGCCTGTGGCCGACCGCTGCGGTGTGCCGTAGGCTGCGGTGGACACGAGTGCCTGCGTTTCTACGAGGAATGGCCTCACACCCTCGATAGCCGAGCTGATGGCGATGCCCGACAGGCCCGTGGAATCCTGAGTGAGAAGCAGTTCCGATGGATTGCTGACCTGCCGAAGACCATTTTGTTGCATTTCGTAGATGCCCAGCTCGCTGGTGCTGCCAAAGCGGTTTTTCATTGAGCGCAGTATGCGATAGAGGTGGTGCTGGTCGCCCTCGAACTGAATGACGGTGTCGACGATATGCTCCAGTATCTTTGGGCCTGCGAGCGTACCCTCCTTAGTGATATGTCCAATGAGGATTACCGGCACACCGCTCGACTTGGCGAAGCGCAACAGGGCTGATGCACACTCGCGAACCTGCGACAGACTGCCTGGCGAGCTGTCGACTTCCTCAGTGGCTATGGTCTGGATAGAGTCGACAACGAGCAACTCGGGATGGAGCTCCTTAACGTGCTCGAAGATGTGCTCAAGCGAGTTTTCGGTGAGTATCAGCAGATTGTCGCTTGACGGTGATTGGTGGTCAGCGGGCGATGCTGCCGACAGCCGTTCGGCACGCATCTTGAGCTGGTGGGCACTTTCCTCACCGCTAACATAGAGTATGCGCCGTTCTGGCATCTGTAGTACAGTCTGTAACGACAGTGTACTCTTTCCAATACCCGGTTCGCCACCGAGCAGAACAATGCTGCCCGGCACAAGCCCACCGCCAAGTACTCGGTTGAGTTCAGCATCATGGGTGTCGATGCGTGGCTCGTCGTGGGATGGAATATCACTCAGGCGCATGGCCTTTCCGCCTTTAGAGTGGGGCTTTCCACCGCGAAGGCTCAGCGCTGCCGAACGGGCAGCCTGGCTGCCCGTGTCGGAGGCTATGCGTATCTCCTTAAAGGTATTCCATTGGCCGCAACTCGGACATTTGCCAATCCATTTCGTAGACTCTTGTCCGCAGTTTGAGCAAACGTATGCAATCTTGTCTTTTGCCATTGGGCTTGTTTGTAAACTTGTCTACTCGTCGGCAAGCCGACTCGTCAACTACTTTATGTTAGGTTCTTCAAGGCCGAGATGCTTCTTCTTGTCAACCACTTTGAGTACCAATCCAAGAACGAGAGCAGCTACGCCCAGACCTGCCAGCATGATAAGCGGATTGGTGTAGTCGAGCTGTGTGGGGTCGGTAACGCCGGGGTTAGAGGAGTCGAGCACTTGACCAATGAGCAGAGGGAAGAGCCACAAGCCGATGTTCTGGATCCAGAATATCAAGGCGTATGCGCTACCGATAATCTTGGCATCGACAAGCTTGGGCACGCTGGGCCACAGCGAAGCCGGAACAAGCGAGAACGAAGCTCCGAGCACGAGTATTGTGGCGTAAGCAATAATCACTCCGCCAACGGCATTACCGCTGAACAGCGGCAGAATGAAAGCAAACGTCAGGTGGCAACCGATTAGCAGCAACGAGCCCAGAACGAGCATGGATACTGCGCGGCCCTTGTGGTCGAGGTAGCTGCCCAAGATAGGCGTGATAAGTACGGCCAACAATGGGAATACGGCAAAGATGCTCTCAGCTGTCTGGCGCATATAACCCATGTAGCAATATGTAATGAGCGCAAGGATAGATATGCCGAGAAGGCAGTAGCGACGTGTCTTGTCTTTCTGGAAGTTGCTGGCAAAGCCTGCGGCAGCAACGATGAGCATTATAATATACTGCACGATGGTCACACTGTCGCTTGCCCAGAACGAGTTGGCTTCGGGGAGGGTGAGTGTAAGGTTGCATTGCAGCATATTAACGGCATATTTCTGGAATGGGAAGATGGCTGAATAATAGAGCACACAGAGAAGTGCAACAATCCAGAAGCCACTGTCGGTGAGTATCTTGCCCAGGTCGCTGACCTTGAATGGGTCGTCTTTTTCTTCTGCCTCACCTGTTTGCTTGTCTAACTTGCTGTCCATGACGAAGTAGACAAGAGCCATGATAAGGGCGATGCACATGAGCACAACGCCAAAGGCTACAGAGCGGCTGACACTTACATTGCCGCCAAGGCGAGCAAAGAAGGGCGAGAAAATCATACACGTAGCCACTCCTAATCGGGCAAGTGCCATCTCGCTGCCCATGGCAAGTGCCATCTCGCGACCCTTAAACCATTTCACGATACCTCGCGATACGGTTATGCCGGCCATCTCGCATCCACAGCCGAAAATCATAAAGCCACACGATGCAAACTTGGCTGAAGCTGGCATCCCTGCGGCGAAGGGCAGGATGTCGAGCCATTCAACTCCAAAGAGTGGCCCCCAGTTAAGGTGGCTGCTGAACCATGCCTCAAGGCCGGAGCCCATGAACGATTCGCTTATAGCATACCATTTGACAATAGCTCCAACAAGCATCAGGGCACACGAGAGAACCATCGTGAAACGAACACCCATCTTGTCGAGGATGATGCCTGCGAAGATAAGGAAGAAAGCCCACACATTGAGAAAGACTTCTGAACCCTGCATACGTCCAAACGATGTGGAGTCCCACGAGCGGGTTTCCTGCATGAGGTCTTTGATTGGTGAGAGAATGTCCATGAAGATGTAACTGCAGAACATGGCGAGAGCCAAAAGCAGCAATGCTGTCCAACGCATGGCTGCTGAGTCGCGCAGTGTTTTCTGAATCATTTGTGTCATAATATTAGTGCTTTTATTTTAATCTGTTCCTTTTTTATTCGCGTAAGGGGTAGATGCTGTTTATTTGAGCCAGCGCTTGAGCCAGTCGAAGTATGTTCGCTGCCAGAGAATACCGTTCTGGGGCTTGAGCACCCAGTGGTTCTCGTCGGGGAAGATAAGCAGCTCGGCTGGTATACCACGCAGACGGGCTGCATTGAAAGCGCCCATGCCTTGGTTGGCATTGATGCGATAGTCTTTCTCGCCGTGAATACACAGAATAGGTGTGTCCCACTTGTCAACAAAGCGATGGGGGGAGTTTTCGTATGTCTTTCGAGCTCGCTCGGTCTGGTCTTTGTTCCAGTAGGCATCGTCGTATTCCCAGTTTGAGAACCATACCTCTTCTGTGTCGGTATACATCGACTCAAGATTGAAAGCACCGTCGTGGGCTATGAAGCACTTGAAGCGCTTGTCGTGATGGCCTGCGAGATAGTAGACAGAGAAGCCACCGAATGATGCTCCCACGGCAGCCAGTCTGTCTTTGTCGACATAGGGCAGGGTAGCCACGGCATCGTCGATAGCTGAAAGATAGTCTTTCTGGCATTGACCAGTCCAGTCGCCACTAATCTGCTCACACCACTCGCTGCCGAAACCTGGTAATCCGCGGCGGTTGGGTGCTACGATGACATAGCCTTGCGAGGCCATGATCATAAAGTTCCAGCGATAGCTCCAGAACTGCGACACGGGACTTTGGGGACCGCCTTCGCAGAACAGCAGCGTAGGGTACTTCTTGCTGGGGTCGAAATCAGGTGGAAGTATTACCCAATAATGCATATCTTTGCCATCGGTTGTCTTGGTCCAGTGTGCCTCCGAAGTGGGTTTGGCAAGCTGGTCGAAGATGTGTTTGTTCTCTTCTGTTATCTGTTTGATACGAGTAGAAGCTATGTCTTTTCCAGGACTGACGACATAGAGGTCGGCACTTTCGGTGTAGCTGTGGCGTTCCATGAGCAGTCGACCAGTATTTCCAAGCATCTGTAAGCTGCCGAAGTCAGCTTTGTCGTTGCTGAGTTGGCGCACCTCGCCTTTCAGATTGGTTGAATAGAGGTTCTCAGTGGCGTGCCAAACACCAATGAAGTAAAGGGTGTTCTTCTTGTCTGCCCAGCAGAAATCATCGACGTTGGAGTCGAAAGACTCAGTTATGTACTGCTTTTTGCCACTGGCAAGGTCGTAGATGCACAGTCGGTTGCGGTCGCTCTCGTAGCCGTCTCGCTTCATTGATAGCCATGCAAGGTGCTTGCCGTCGGGCGAGAACTTGGGATTTGTGTCGTAACCGACATTCAAGTCGGATAGATGTTCTGAATTGATGGCTTGGTTTTTTAAAGTCTTTGTGGGGTCAATGGCAACATCTGGAAGTATATCTCCTTTGCAGAGATTAGTGGTCTGGCGGCTCGACACATTATATAAATATATGTCTGAGTCTGTAGAAATGGCATAATTTACCCCTTCTTTCTTCCTGCAAGTATAGGCTATGAGTTCGGAATTGGTACTCCAGTCGAGCTGCTCGATGCCTCCAAACGGAGCCATCGGGCACTCATAGGGTTCTCCCTCGAGAATATCCGTACCGCTGTCGATGCCTTCTGGTGTGACATTAGCCACAAAGGGGTGGCAGATAGACTCCACGTAGTGGTCCCAGTGGCGGTAGTTCATGTCGGTGCAAAGCCGTCCGGTGGCCTTTGGAAGGTCTGAAGGATTCTGCTTTATGCTACCGTGGTAGGGTAGACTTTTTATTAGGATGACGTGCTTTCCGTCGGGTGAGAACTTAAATCCCTCAATTTCTGCAGCATCGTGAGTGAGCTGTCGGCGGTCGCCGCCGTTACTGTCCACGCTCCAGAGCTGTCCGTCGGTGAGGAAAGCAATGCGTTTACCATTCTCGATCCATGCCGCATCGGTTTCGTTCTTGGAAGATTGGGTGAGTTGTTTCTTGTCGGATCCGTCAGCGTTCATAATGAAAAGCATCTGGTGTCCCTTGTTTTGCTCAACGCTGTAGTAGCCCACTTGATAAACTATTTTCTTTCCATCGGGCGAAGCGGAGGCACCTCCTACGCGTCCCATGGCCCAGAGGGCTTCGGGTGTCATGCGGTCAGAGGTTAGCTTGATGTTGTTCTTGCCTATCATTTCCTGTGAATTGGCCGTCAATGGCAACAACAGTAATGTTGCCATAAGTAGCATGGTAGTGTGTCTTTTCATAGTATGTAAGGTTTATTTTTTCTTTGTAGGGTCGCACGTAAGCCCGCAGCCAAGTTTCTTGAATATCTTGCGGTCGACCTCGCTAAGCATGACTGTGCTGTGTACCTGACAGTTGCGAAGCTGTGGCAGTTGCTCCAGTGCGCGGCGGCAGTTTTCGTCGTGCTGGGACAAGACAGACAATGCAACAAGCACTTCGTCGGTGTGGAGCCTTGGATTACGTCCTCCGAGATATTCTATCTTCGTCTTCTGGATTGGTTCTATCATGCTTTGCGGAATGAGTTTCACTTGATGGTCGATGCCTGCAAGGTGCTTTGTGACATTGAGAAGCAAAGCTGCACTGCAACCGAGAAGAGGGCTTGATGATGCTGTGATTATCGTTCCGTCGGCAAGTTCTATAGCAGCCGATGTGTGTCCAGTCTCTATTTTGCGCTCGTATGCTGCCGTGGTGGTACGGCGGTAAGCTGTTGAAATCTTTGCCTGGTTGAAGAGAAGGCGTATCTTGTTTACTTCGTTCTCGTTATCTGCACCATCTGCAAGCTTGTTGGTTGCGTCATAATAGCGGCGGATAATCTCGTCGCGCGAGGCTTTGCAGCATACGTCGTCGTTGCTGATGCAGAAACCAACCATGTTTACCCCCATATCGGTAGGCGACTTGTATGGATTTTCACCGTAGATGCCTTCAAACAAAGCATTTAGAACCGGGAAAATCTCAATATCGCGGTTGTAGTTTACTGCTATTTTGCCGTAGGCTTCGAGATGGAAAGGGTCAATCATGTTCACATCATTGAGGTCGGCAGTGGCTGCTTCGTATGCGATGTTGACGGGATGCTTGAGGGGAAGATTCCAGACGGGGAATGTCTCGAACTTGGCATAGCCTGCTCTTACGCCGCGTTTGTTCTCGTTGTAGAGCTGGCTGAGGCACGTAGCCATCTTACCGCTTCCAGGGCCTGGAGCTGTTACTATCACCAATGGGCGTTCTGTGATGATATAGTCGTTCTTGCCGAAGCCTTCGTCGCTGGCTATCAGCTCCACATTGTGTGGATAGCCGTCGATAGGGTAATGAATGTAAGACTTCACTCCGATACGCTCCAGACGGTGTCTGAACTGGTCGGCAGCACGTTGTCCGTTGTAGTGGGTTATGACGACAGAGCCAACCATGAACTCTCTACTCATAAACTCTTCACGCAGTCGCAGAACATCTTCGTCGTAAGTGATGCCCAAGTCAGCGCGAACCTTGTTCTTCTCAATGTCCTCTGCACTGATAACGATTATTATTTCGATACTGTCGCGCAGCTGTCCGAACATACGCAGCTTGCTGTCCGGCTTGAAGCCGGGGAGTACTCTGGAAGCGTGATGGTCGTCGAAGAGCTTGCCACCAAGCTCCAGATAGAGCTTTCCGTTGAATTGTGCAATACGTTCCTTAATGTGCTCTGACTGTATCTTGAGATATTTCTCGTTGTCGAAACCCAATTTCATTTCTATAATTGTTTTTGTATTGTCAATGTTGCACCGTGTGTTGTGCAGTTCAAATATAATTGAGCATTACGCAATATTAACTTGCGTAATGCTCATATAAGTTTTAATTGTTGCCGAGTCCCTTGCGCTTGCGCTCCAGTTCCTCGCGTTTACGTTGCATCTCAGCTTGCTGTTCCTGCATGGCTTGCAGGCGTGCGGCCAGTCCGGAGAGCTTCTTAGGATTGTCCTTATTGGCCTTATAGCGTGCTTCAAGAATAGCAAGTAGCTTCTCGTCGTTTGTGGTCTTGCGAAGAGTCCACATGATAGCAGCCGAGAAGAACAGTGAGATGAAGTAGTAGAAGTTTAGTCCTGACGAATAGTCGTTGAACATGAAGAAGAACATCAGTGGCATAAGATACATCATCCACTGCATCATCTTCATCTGCTCGGCCTGCTGGCCTACCATCTGGTCGCGCTGTTGGCGCATTGTCATCCACGAGTATAAGATGTTGGAAACACAGAACAATATACAGGTGAGCGACAGATGGTCGCCAATGAGCCACAGATTGCTGTCCCATTGCCAGATGGGGTCGTAGGTAGAGAGGTCGTCTATCCAGAGGAAACTCTGTCCGCGCAGTTGGATTGCGTTAGGTACAAAGTTGAACATTGCAATCCAGATAGGCATCTGAATGAGCATGGGCAGGCAGCCAGCCATGGGACTAACACCATATTTGGCATATTCTTGCATCATTGCCTGCTGTTTCTGCATGGCATCTTCGGGCTTGTTGAACTGCTTTGTGGCTTCATCGAGTTTCGGTTTCAGCACGCGCATCTTAGCACTGCTCATATAGCTCTTCTTGACAAGAGGGAATGTGATGAGCTTCAGCAGCAGGGTAATAAGTATAAGAACCACTCCCATCGGTATGCCGAGCTTGGTGAGGAAGTCGAAAACATAGATGGTGAAGAAACGGTTTATCCATCGGAACAGTGGCCATCCCAGATAAACGAGTCGTTGTAGCTCGAGATCTTTGCCGAAAGTGCTCTGCTGCTCCACATCCTGAAGCAGTCGGAAGTCATTTGGTCCATAATAAAACTCAAACTCAGACGGAGTCTTGCCAGTCGGGTCGAAGAATGTTTTGAGCTTGGCTTCATACAGCTTCAGGTAGCCGCTGCCTTTTTCCTGTGGTATTGAAGTAAGCAGGGCATTGGCAGCGAAGTCGCTCTTTGCAATCATTACAGCCGAGAAGAACTGATTCTTGAAAGCAACCCAGTCGAGCGAAGGCTCAATCTTCTCGTCGCGCTTCTCAGAAGTTTCGTTAAGATAATCGGTAGAGCCATCCTTCTCCTTGTAGGTAAGAGTGGCATAGCGGTTTTCAAATGTGAAGCCCTTTTCCTGTTGGCGGCAATGCTCCTGCCAGTACACGTCCATGAGCGAGTAGTTCGGCTGGAACAGTCCGGCCATACCAGTTGCCTGCATCTTCATGTGGAGCATATAGTCGTTTCCGAGCAAGTACTTGATGGTGAGCTTCTTGTCACTGCCGGCATAGGCAGTTAGAGTGAGAGTACTGTCTGTTACCTCGCTCGGGGCAAAGAACAAGTCGGCTGTAGAGATGTTGGCCTCTTTTGTGGCAAGCATGAAAGCAAGCTGCTGGTCGTCGCCGTCGAACAGGGTAAGGTCTTTCGTATCAGCCTTTCCTTTGCTGTGGCCGATAAAATTCTTGAGAATGGCTTTTTTTGTAACGCCTCCCTTTGTCGATATAGTTACTTCGAGCTTTTCGTTTTTCAGAACTATGTCCTCAGCTTTACCGTTCATAGAACTGTAGAAAAGTGCTGTTGTGTCAGCTACAGCTTGTTGTATGGTATCGGTTTTTGCTTTCTGCGCCTTGGCAACTGCTGCCAGCGAGTCCTTCACGGCCTGTTGCCTTTGTTTCTCCAGTTGTTCTTTCTGTTGTGCAATCTCCTCTTCTGATGGTTTTGTGTACCAACTGAATCCAATGAGCACAAGTGCAATGAGCACAAATCCTGTGATAGTGTTCTTATCCATGTGTTTTCTTTTCTTTCTTCTGTTTTAATCTTTGTTAAGAAAAATTGCTATTAAACCGCAAAGTTAATGCTTTTTCCTGAAAATAGTTCTTTTTAATCGAAAAACTCTCGTTGTGTTGTCTTGGCAACGTCTTATTCCTTAGTGAACACTCCATCAATGCTAAGGTGTCCTCGATGGCCGTCAATGACGGCTTCAAAGTATGGCGGCTCTTCGCTGACTGCAATGTCGTCGTAGATGAATGGTGAGACAACAGTGTCCTTGCCGTCGGCAAGCAGAAGGCCCATTTTGCCGTTGCGCTGAGCTATGATAGGTACCGATACGAGGTCATCAACATATATATAAGGCGTGCGCAGAAAGTCATATTGCGCGCTGACAAGTATGTTGCCTTTGTGGTCGCGTATTCCGAACTTGCCGTCTTGCTCGAACACTTGGTGGAACTGCTTATAGGTATTGCGGATCTTGTCCGTGTAGTATTCGAACCGTTCCTTGTTAGATAGCAGTTTGTTGAAATAGCTATATGTGTCAGAGTAGTTGGCAATGGCTCTTACGACTACAATCTTCCAGTCGAGACCGTCAATGGCGTGCCGGTTCAGGTCAATATAGCGGGCGATAGCCTGTATCCGTTCCGGCTGTGGCAGCTGTCTGAGCCTTTCCTCGAAACGGAGCATATGGCTATGGCTGCCCTTCATGGCTTTTATATATCGGTGAAGCTGTCGCGACATTTCGTCGCAGACAAACTTGTCTATCTGATATTCCTCAACAGGGTCGCGGAAGTCGGTGTCGAAGTTGTCTTGTGTAATCATAATCTAAAGTGTTTTTATTCTTAAAGGAGAAACCAGATGTATGACTTCTTCATTAGTAGTCACACATCTGGTTTTGTTGTCTTTCAAGTTGTTAGTTGGTATATTCCTGCCAGCTCTTTATCTGTATGTCTTTCTCCTTGAGGCTGCAGAAAGCTTCTATGAAGGCTTTTGCCAATCTCACGTTGGTCATCAGCGGAATGTTGTGGTCGATGGCTGCACGGCGGATGCGGTATCCGTTGGTCAGCTCGCGCTTGGTGTGGTTCTTCGGAACATTCACGATGAGGTCAATCTCATGGTTGGCAATGAGTTTCATCACAGATACAGGCTTCTCGCCATAGTCGCGCTCTTGGGCCAGCTGTTGCAGATAACCCAACTCGCCGCCTTCCTTCTGCTCTTCGTCAGGCCAGCTGACGGGCACCACAGCCACCTTGTTGTCCTGCAAGTAGCGTGCAGTGCCTTCTGTGGCATAAACCTTGTAGCCGTTCTTTACAAGCAGCTGGGCAGCCTCAAGCATATCAACCTTGCCCTTGGCAGGACCACTTGATATGAGCACTGCCGGTGTAGGATGAGTGGCTGTGGCAGTCGGTATCTTGTAGCCCGTGGCTATCAAGGCGTTGAGCAGGGCCTCATTGAAGTCATCACCAAGGCATCCGACTTCGCCGGTAGACGACATATCGACTCCCAGCACTGGGTCTGCATTTTGCAAGCGGGCAAAGGAGAACTGTGATGCCTTCACTCCGATGCGGTCGATGTCGAACTCCGACTTGTCGGGCAGACTATATGGTGCATCGAGCATGATGCGTGTTGCGGTCTCAATGAAGTTGCGCTTCAGGATCTTTGATACGAACGGGAACGAGCGGCTGGCGCGGAGGTTGCACTCTATAACCTTCAGTGTGCGGTCTTTTGCCAGATACTGGATGTTGAACGGACCCGAAATGTTTAGCTCCTTGGCAATGCGACGCGACACTTTCTTTATTCGGCGAATGGTGTCGTAGTAGATGTGGAGGGCTGGGAAGCACATTGTGGCATCCCCAGAGTGTACGCCTGCAAACTCGATATGCTCAGAGATGGCATACTCTACGACCTCTCCCTTGTCGGCAACACCATCAAACTCAATCTCCTTTGTGTCGGTCATAAACTTTGAAACAACGACGGGGAAGTCCTTCGACACCTCAGTGGCCATCTTCAGGAAGCGTTCAAGCTCCTCGTTGTCGTAGCATACGTTCATTGCAGCACCCGAAAGTACGTAGCTCGGACGTACCAGAACGGGATAGCCCACTTCGTCAACAAACTCCTTGATGTCATCGAGACTGGTCAGTGCTCGCCATGCTGGCTGGTCGATGCCAAGTTTGTCGAGCATTGCCGAGAACTTGTCGCGGTTCTCTGCACGGTCTATGTTGATAGGACTTGTGCCGAGCACAGGCACTCCCTGGCGGTGGAGCTTCATGGCAAGATTGTTGGGTATCTGTCCGCCAACGCTTACTATCACGCCGCGAGGTTGCTCCAGGTCGATAACGTCGAGCACGCGCTCGAGCGACAGCTCGTCGAAGTAGAGGCGGTCGCACATATCATAGTCCGTAGAAACTGTCTCGGGGTTGTAGTTTATCATTATCGACTTGTATCCAAGCTTGCGTGCCGTCTGTATGGCATTGACCGAACACCAGTCGAACTCAACACTCGAGCCAATCCTATAGGCACCCGAACCGAGCACGATAACCGATTTGTCATTCTTATAATAAGGTATATCGTGAGTGGTCTTTTCTGTGTGATAGGTGGCATAGAGATAGTTTGTGAGCTCCGGGTGCTCAGATGCAACGGTGTTGATGCGCTTTATCGAAGGTAGCACACCCAGATCCTTGCGGTACTGGCGCACGGTGAGGTTCTCCGTTTCCATATTGCCCTTGCCTGGCTTCAGCACGAAGCGTGCTATCTGGAAGTCAGAGAAGCCAGCTTGCTTAACCTCCCTCATCAGAGGTTCGTCAATCTCCGACAATGAGGTAAGAGCCTGGAGCTTATGCTTGAGGTCAACAATGTTCTTCAGACGGGTGAGGAACCATCGGTCAATCTTTGTCAGTTCTTCGATGCGCTCTATGCTTAGCCCGTCTTCCATAGCCTGTGCAATGGCAAAGATGCGCAGGTCGGTGGGGTGGGCCAGCTCGTGTTCAACATCGTCGAAACGGGTGTGGTCGTTGCCAACGAAGCCGTGCATACCTTGGCCAATCATTCGTAGACCTTTCTGAATCATCTCCTCGAACGAACGGCCAATGCTCATAATCTCGCCAACCGATTTCATCGAGGAACCAATTTCGCGGCTTACACCAACAAATTTAGTCAGGTCCCAGCGTGGAATCTTGCAAATCATGTAGTCAAGACTTGGAGCAACGTAAGCAGAGTTTGGAGTTCCCATCTCGCCAATCTGGTCAAGTGTGTAGCCTAAGGCTATCTTTGCAGCCACGAAAGCCAGTGGGTATCCTGTGGCTTTGGATGCCAAAGCTGACGAACGCGACAGACGGGCGTTCACCTCGATAATGCGATAGTCGTTGGTCTGTGCGTTGAAGGCAAACTGAATGTTGCACTCGCCCACGATGTTGAGATGGCGCACGCAGCGTATTGAAATCTCTTGCAGCTGCTTCACCTGTTCGTCGGTGAGCGAGCAGGTCGGAGCTACCACGATACTCTCGCCGGTGTGTATGCCCAGAGGGTCGAAGTTTTCCATTGAAGCAACGGTGAAGCAGTGGTCGTTGGCATCGCGTATCACCTCGAACTCAATCTCCTTCCATCCTTTGAGCGATTCCTCAACGAGAATTTGCGGAGCAAAGGTGAATGCCGACTCAGCAAGCTCGCGGAAAGCCTTTTCGTCGGGGCAGATGCCCGAGCCGAGACCTCCCAAGGCATAGGCTGAGCGAATCATTATGGGGAAACCTATCTTGCGGGCAGCTGCCAGCGCGTCGTCCATACTCTCTACGGCTTCGCTGACGGGAGTCTTCAGACCTATCTCGTCGAGCTTCTTTACGAAGAGGTCGCGGTCTTCAGTGTTCATAATAGCCTCAACAGAGGTGCCCAGCACTTCCACACCATATTCTTTCAAGGTGCCGTTGCGCCACAATTCGGTGCCGCAGTTCAGTGCAGTTTGTCCACCGAACGCAAGAAGTATACCGTCTGGACGTTCCTTCTTGATTATCTCCGTAACGAAATGAGTGTTTACTGGTTGGAAATAAACCTTGTCGGCAATTCCTTCGCTTGTCTGAATAGTTGCGATGTTGGGGTTGATAAGTACCGAACTGATACCTTCCTCACGCAAAGCCTTCAGTGCCTGCGAGCCAGAATAGTCGAATTCTCCTGCTTGTCCAATCTTAAGCGCACCGGAACCGAGAACCAGTACCTTCTTGTTTTTTTTCTCCATATTGCTCTTTTATGTCTTGTTGTTTGCTGTTGCGTTAGTCCTCAGTCTTTAGGGAATAGTTAGGCTTTCCCCGATATATAGACTTTCCAATTTGCAAAGGTACGATTAAGCG
>Ga0310695_10006483_pt1 | contig 19295 bp, 15 predicted proteins | sample RumenRJG_04DNA_FD_203882 | JGI IMG/M metagenome (GOLD analysis project Ga0310695, IMG submission 203882) | Bovine rumen microbial communities from Lethbridge, Alberta, Canada - RJG_04 (v2) (version 2) | ecosystem: Host-associated > Mammals > Digestive system > Stomach > Rumen | place: Canada...
AAAGACTTGGCGAAAAGAAAAGCGAGGCCGAGACATTGCGAAAAGCCCGCGAGACAATGCAAAAACAGCTCGAAAGTTTTGACGGCTCATACAAGCGAATCCTGAACCCGCACATCTACAAAGTCTCGCTCACCGAGGCAATGAAAGAACTCAAAATGGAGTTCATCAAAGCCCGGATTAAGTAAATCATCGTAAAAACAACTTGTAATAGCCAGTGCGGGTTCTGAGTAATTCCACCTGGCCAAGTGAATCTCTTTCTATGAACTTTCTCAGCCTAGCCAGATATGCGTAAACGGCATTACGGCGAGATTTATCATTCTGCGCATTTATCCCCATGTATGAAGCAATCTCATCAATGGAAACCTCACGGCATCGGTTCTGATAAAAAAAGGAAAGCAAACTGTAAATCGTCGGAGTCAAGCAATTTTTCTGAGGAAAATCTGAAAGAAGATTCAGATTGCATGATTTTGCAGGCACAAAATTTACCAGATCGGGAGTTTCATCTTGAGAATATTCAAGAATGAGTTTTTTTATCGCAGGGAGTTCAAGAGCCTCGCTTATCTTCGTAAACAAAGGAGCCAGCAAATGAAGCGTCTGAATATCATACTTGAATTCATTAATCGAAATCCAATAATTAACTCGCTCGCTGGTATCATGTCTTGGATCATCAATCAGAATTAAAGGGATTTTCAAGTTCTGTGACTTCAGGATATCATAGATAGTATCTATAAAACCTTTATAGAGTTCATAATCCACAAGAATCAGGGCTGAATCAGATTTCTCCTTTATGGCCGCACAAATCAGGTTCATCCCATCTTCATAGAAATTGAACTTATCGCATCCAACTGAAATTTGTCGATACAATATTTCAAAAAGTTTTTTGCATTTGCCAGAACACAAGAAAAGCAAGGCTCACTCCAATAGATTTTTTTTGCGTCCAAGAGAGGAATAATTAGCCCTCTCCTAAGACAATTTTATCATCGGAATTAAAATTTATTAGCTTTATGGACTTTTCAGACATTTTTAATATTATTTCATTATCGAAATCATTTAAACTGAACTTTAATTTATTTTCGCTCATTTAAAAGATAGCTGCAACAGACTATGGGTTCAATTTCCACTCGCCATACTCATCAACAATCTGCGTCTTCATGCTTGCCAAAGGTCTCCAAGAAACGCTTATTGAGAAATACGGACTAAAGTCATAGTAAGAAGATTTTCCGTCCCCAGCATATCCTGTAGAGCTTGGGGTCAAAAGACGAGGCTTGATGCTGAATGAGCAGTTCAAATCCCAGTCATCAAGGTCGTGGGTAACGTCAACCTTGAGGCTTTGTAGCTTAAACGCGCTCGTTTTTCGCTTTGTATCATCATCAAAACGGAACGAATCCATCAAATCCTGAAGGATATTTCTCTCACCACGACCACTATAGTATTTCTGATAATCAGAATCAGAACAGAAATAGCGGTAAATAATATTGTTTTTGGTCTCGGCACTGAAAGTGATGTTCAAAAAGTCATTTACCTTGAAAGTGATAGCCGGCGTGAATTTAAAATAACTGTTTGTCGGACGCACGAAATCATAAACCGCGCTTGTAGAAAGTGACGGCGCAAATGAAATTCGATCACTAAGATACTTGAAATTCTTAGTTCCGCTTCCATAAGAAAGGCTGAACTGATAAGGCTGGAATTCCTTTTCACTGTCTCCGTTGATAACCCAGCCTTTTCCACTCTTAAAAGTGTATCCAGAAACATAGGAAGACGTATAAGCTGCCTGCAAGCCATAACCAGAAAGCGAGAATTTCAAAGACTCATTGTAAGATTCTTCCAAATCATACACATAATTCTCAGAGAATTTAAGCTTGCTTGAAAACATATCAATCGTAAGACTCTGAGAAAAGTCATCTTTTATCCAAGTATCATCATCCTTGCTTTTTTGTTTGACACCAGAACCCGCGGTAAAAACAACATAGGGAAAGCCGAGCGTGAGCGTGCCGTTATATGCAGGAACCTGCGGCGGAAGAGTCGAAGTCAACGAAAGCGTCTGATAGACATTCTTGTCCATTTCCTTTGCGCCAAGAACAAGATTCAAGTTGTGCACCGAAAAACACTCGTCATCAGTCAAATCTGGGGTAAGATATTCCCACTCAGGCTCTGGATTTGAAGGATCCGCGTCCGCACCTATATAATTCGTGCGAATCATTTTGATTGTCGTGTTCCAAGTCAAAGAAGTCTCAGAAAAATGCTCAGTGTAACCAAATGGCTTGAATGTGAGGGCATTAACGTCCGTCAAATCCATTTTTCGGGCAGTATAGTCTGATTTTTCGACCGATTTAGCAGAAGACTCCGTATAGCCGCCATCAGAAGACTTATCGGAAATTTTCAGATACGGATGTGACTGATAAATCGGACTGAAAGTAAAAGTATCGGTCAGCGAAATGAAATTGTCCCTGTAGCCGATCTTGCTTGTAATAACCGTAGGCGACTTTACCTGAACATAAGTTGACTGCATATCATTCCAGTTGAAATCGCCCGGTGTTTTGAGAACAACCGAAGAATAAGAGAACTGAGACGTAAAATCAGGAGAAACACTGTAGCCCAAAGAATATGCAAAACCGTTTATCTTAGTTGCGGACATAGAAGCGACATCCAGAGAAGGAAGATATGCATCAGAAAAAACAACATCTTCTTCTTCAGATTTTTCTTTTTTGTCCTTATCCTTAGTTTCCTCGGCTTTCTTGTCCTCATCAGACTTTTCGCCATCTTCTTTTTTATCCGAATCGTCCAGCTCTTCCGGCGGATTAATCGACAAAGAAGTAGACTTTGATTTTTTTGTCTGAGTATTAGGAATCTGAATGAAAGTGCCGGCAATTCTTCCGCTCACCTTAAAAGGCGTAATTTGGGATGGATAATAAAATTTTCGTTCCGGCGTATAAGTGGCCCAAGTGCTGTCAGCTTTTGCACGTTCATCTGATTTCAAATCCTCGTTTGCCTTTGACGAATAGACAATAGAAGAACTGAAACTAGAAAGCGAAAGCGTTGAAATATAAGGTTTTACATCATCAGAAAGCTTGACAGAATAGGAACCGTTGATGCCCCAAGTGAACGAAGAGGTTTCGGACACGGTTAACTCATCTTTTTTCAACGATGATTTGCCGCCACCATTCATCGCAAAATCAATCCAGTCCATTGTCTCAGCGCGGGTATTGAAATCATAATTAAAGAAAGGATCTGAATAAATCGGCATCGAAACTGTAAGAGAGAAAGGCTTGGCAATGGTGAATTTTAAATTCGCCTGATAACGGAACGGAAATTCCTTCCCCATGAAATTCGATTTGTCCGTGACTATCTCACCAAGCTCATTTTTGGGAAGATACAACGCGTTATTTCTGAAAACCGTGTTTGAAAAACCAAGCTGCAAATTGGTCGTAAGACTCGTAAGAACACTGCCGGGCGCAAAAGCTCCGTCAAATCCGACCATTGTACCCATGTTTGCGTAATAATCGGCCATCACTTTGAAATATTTTGAAGTGTCACCACTGTAATCTTCGTCAAGATTGTGAAGGACAAGACCTTCACGTCTTTGCTCCTTCATGGCTCCAGTATTCATAAAACTGAAGAAATTGATTTTATCATCCTCAGAAGAAGAACTGCTGCTGTCTTTGTTCAGCAAAGAATTGATGTCCGCAGAACTGACGGCATCAGAACCTTTTCGCCCATAAAGATATGTCGTAGTATTGATATAGTAGCCTTCACGCTGACGATAGCCGAAAGTAGGATTAAAAAGAAGCTCGTCTTTCGGATAATAGAAAGCAGGAAGATACAGAAGTGGAACATAACCGACGAAAAGACGCGCGTTAAGGAAGGCAAATTCACCGCCGGGCAAAAGCCAGATTCGGGTAGCTTTGATTCGCCAGTGAGGATTTTCATCATCACAAAAAGTAAGCTCACCAGATTTGAATGAGATTGTTCCGCCAGAATCGCGGCCAAAAACTTCGGAAGCAACGATAAGCGTTGAGCCAGAAGGAAGATTGATTGCGTCGCTCGATGTCTGAACAGCACGGCCATTGTCGAAAACACCTTCAAGAGTGGCCGTGTTAAAAAGCAAGCTCGAAGCCGTGATCGTCTCACCGCCAGCAGAACCGCCAGTTTGTTGAAGAGAAACATCGCCATCAGCAAAAAGCATTTCCGAAACGCGGTTGTAATTTACACGCTCGGCAGAAATCGTTGTCTTCGTGCCCCCACGACTCACGGAAATTTTGACGTTTCCGGTGAGCACGATACAGTCCTCGCCGCTCACAGCATCTTTTGTATTCTCAACTTTTTGTGCCTGATCAATAGAAATAACAGACTTCTCCCCATCCGCCGCAAAAAGCGGTAGTGAAAAAAGAGAGAAAATCAAAACTGCAAGCACAAAAAACTTTTTCATATTTTATGGGAAATCACCAATTATACAAATTAGTGATTAGAAGTTTTTAATGTCTGTTCGATGAACTTGCCGGTGTAGCTGCCTGTTTCCTGCCATCTCCTGGCTACTTCTTCCGGGGTGCCGGTGTCTACGATTGTGCCGCCCTTGTTTCCGCCGTCCGGGCCAAGGTCGATTATGTAGTCCGCCTGGGCGATAACATCAAGGTTGTGCTCAATCATCACCACAGAGTTTCCTTTGTCAACGAGCCGCTGGATTACTTCCATGAGGACTTTTACATCCGCAAAGTGCAGGCCCGTTGTGGGCTCATCAAGAATGTATAGCGTTTTGCCGGTTGAAGGACGTGCAAGCTCCGTTGCAAGCTTGACTCGCTGAGCCTCGCCGCCAGAAAGCGTAAGTGCCGACTGGCCAAGCTGAATGTAGCCCAAGCCGACGCTTTTCAATGTCTCAAGTTTTCGTGAAATATGAGGAATCGCGTTGAAGAAATCCGCCGCCTCTTCAATCGTCATGTTTAGGACATCAGAAATATTTTTGCCCTTGTAACGAACGTCCAGCGTTTCCTGATTGAAGCGGTGTCCGTGACAGACATCACACTGGATGAAAACATCTGGCAAAAAGTTCATTTCGATTGTGATTGTACCCGCACCCTGACAGTTTTCGCAGCGACCGCCCTTTACATTGAAGCTGAAACGACCGGATTTGTAGCCTCGTGCCTTTGAGTCTGGCAAAGAAGCATAAAGTTCGCGGATTGAATCAAAAACGCCAACATAAGTGACAGGATTACTTCTCGGAGTGCGGCCAATCGGTGACTGATCGATGTTGATTACCTTGTCGATATTCTCAATTCCTTCAATTGAATCATGCTCGCCCGCCCTGTAATCGGTTTTCATGAGCGTGTTCGAAACGACCGGATAGAAAACATCGCTGAGCAAGGTAGATTTTCCGCTGCCAGAAACGCCTGTGATACAAGTGAATGTTCCGAGCGGAATCTTTACGCTGACATTTTTAAGATTATGCTCACGGACTCCGTTTATCGAAATAAAATTACCGTTCCCGCGTCTACGCTCTTTTGGAATCGGCATGAAAATCGTGCCTTTAAGATACTGACCCGTGATGCTCTCAGGGACTTCCATAACTTGGGAAGGAGTTCCGGAAGCGATTACATTTCCGCCGTGAACGCCCGCCCCAGGACCAATGTCAACGAGCCAGTCCGCAGTGCGCAAAGTCTGCTCGTCATGCTCAACGACAATCACGGTATTTTTGAGATCGCGAAGATAAGTGAGCGTGTCAATAAGGCGCTCGTTATCCCTCTGGTGCAGTCCAATCGAAGGCTCGTCGAGAATGTACATTACGCCGGTCAAGCCAGAGCCAATCTGAGTTGCAAGCCTGATTCGCTGAGCCTCGCCGCCGGACAAAGTGCCGGCAGACCGCTCCAAAGTGAGGTAGTCAAGTCCGACATTCTTCAAGAAAGTGAGGCGGGCTTTAATTTCCTTTATAATCTGAACTGAAATGAGTTTTTCAGTTTCGGTAAGTTCAAGTTTTTCGATAAAGTCCAGGCTTTCGATTACGCTGAGGGCGCAAAGGTCGATGATGTTCTTTCCGCCGATTGTAACGCCGAGTGACTCAGGACGAAGCCTCTTTCCGTGACAGCATGTACACTCAGAAACAGACATAAAACGCTCTTCCATGCGGACCCGCTGGCTTTCGCCCCATGCCTCGTTGTGCCGTCTTTTCATGTCAGCCCAAATTCCAATCCATGGTCTCTTGTATTCAGAATAGCCTTCTCCGCTCTGCTTGCGGTAAATCCATTTCATGATTTTTGTGTCGTCACCCTTCCACAAAAATTCACGCTGGCTTTCGCTCAAATCTTTGATCGGGGTATCGAGGGTAAATCCGCCTGTCTCGGCTACAGCGCCAAAAAGCGACTTATTCCACTCGCTGTCAGGATTGTAGAATGGCAGGGCACCTTCATTAAAAGAAAGGCTGTCGTCAGGCAGGATTTTTCTGGCATCCCATTCCATTTTTTCGCCGATACCTGTACATTCCGGGCATGCGCCAAAAGGATTGTTAAAAGAAAAAAGACGCGGCTGAAGCTCAGGAACGGAAATTCCGCAGTCCGGGCAGGCATTTTTCTGGCTGAAAAAGACTTCTTCTTCGTGATAGCCCTTTTCGCTATCGTCATTCACGCGGCGAAGGACAATCACAACGCCGTTCGCAGCCTGTAAAGCCGCCTCAACCGATTCTGCAAGACGCTTTCGTGAATCATCCTTAATCGCGATTCGGTCAACTACGATTTCAATCGTGTGCTTTTTCTGCTTGTCAAGCTTAATCGTGTCATCAAGCTCAACCATAAGGCCGTCAATTCGTGCGCGGACAAAGCCTGACTTCTGAGAATCTTCGATAATTTTCTGATGCTCGCCCTTTTTACCACGGATGACAGGAGCAAGAACTGTGAGACGAGTGCCCTCGCCCCAGCCCAAAATCGTGTCTATAATCTGATCTTCGCTCTGCTCCTTGATTTCACGGCCACAGTTAGGACAATGAGCATGACCTATGCGTGCAAAAAGAAGACGGTAATAATCGTAAATTTCTGTGACCGTGCCCACAGTTGAGCGCGGATTATTGTGAGTGGTTTTTTGTTCGATGGAAATTGCAGGAGAAAGGCCTTCGATTAAATCAACATCAGGCTTGTCCATGCTGCCCAAAAACTGCCGTGCATACGAAGAAAGACTCTCCATATAACGCCGCTGACCTTCAGCAAAAAGCGTGTCAAAAGCAAGGCTGGATTTGCCGGAGCCAGAAAGCCCCGAAATCACTACAAGTTTGTTGCGCGGAATCTCAACGCTGATATTCTTAAGATTGTGCTCGCGGGCACCCTGAATTACAATCTTCTCGCCCGAAACAGAATGAATGGTTTTATTATCGATAATATTACTCACGTGGACATTATAGCAAAACGCAAAGAAAGTTAGAAGCAAAAAAATTAGGGCAGAAATGGCGAGAGAACATCAAATAACTGGCCTTATGTTTTTACATGGAGAATTATTTCACAAACTCTTCAATTTTGCATGTATGAGTCTTTGAGTTTTCGTCATAGTTTATTCCGACAAAAAGCAGCTTGCCAGAATATGCACTGAGAGAATCAAAATATTGTTTTTTTTTGATTTGATTAAGTGCAGTTTCCGCAGAACCATTGCGCTTCAACTCAATTATAATCGCTGGCAGATTCTGCACGAACGGAATAAAAACAACATTCGCAAAGCCCTTACCAGTTGTCATTTCTTTTATAACCGTGTATTTATTGAGGGCATAAATATATGAAAGATAAATCGCACTCTGTAGCGCATCCTCATTATTGTAGCTTCGGTTGCTTGTAACATGGATATGGCTTATATCAAGGGCTTTCGCAACAGAATCTGAATTCTTCTGCAAAGTCTCGTCCAGCAAAATTTTGGAAGATTGAATTATTTTGTTAGTTACTTTATATTCAGAATCCGTCTCAATCGCATTAAACCATTCCTGACGAACCTCCCGATTTGGAATATGACATTTTTTTTCTTCACGATTGTATGCAAGATACCCCAAATGAATCAAATAAGTGAACAAATCACCACGCGTTCCAAAAGATGTCATGGTATTCAAATAGCGCGTCACATTGACATCGACACTTTCCCCGGAAAGCATCTGCACGACATCTTCTTTTGTACCTTCAAAATTCTGTCTGATGCGGTCAGAAATTACTTCGTAACTTGACGTTTTGCTCCAATAATTTGAAAAATCTTTTTTTCTGATTGATTTCACGACAGATTCAGGATTATAAATTTCAAATCCGTGCTGGCTGTAACCGTCATACCAACGCTTACATTCCTCAAAATCAATGTTATACTTATCGCAAAGAGCCTTTACCTCATCAGAAGTGAAACCGACAAATTCAGAAAGCTCGTCTGCATCAAGCATTGTGTACTCATCAAAATTATTGAGCTTTGACTGTACTTTATCACGTACAATCGGCAAAATTCCCGTAAGATACGCAAGCGCAATCGCAGGCCGAAGAGTATCACTCTTAAAAAGGCCATTAAGCAAATCCAAATACTGAGCAAAAAGCGAATCGCTCACATTTTCGCGCACAAGCACATCATATTCATCAAAAATAATGACAAAAGGAATTGAAGTCCGGGCAAACACTTTCAAAATGCAATCCGCAATAGAATCAGATTCATCAAAAATGATTTCTGAATAAAGCTCCTGCATCTCATCACGAATATTTTTTGTCAGTCTGATAATCAGATTATCTTTATCAATCACATTGCGATACTCACTGTTTATGTCCAGCTTTATCACATTGAACTTGTTGAGATTCTTAGAAAATGAATCATCATTTGCAATCTTGTATGGAGCAAAGAGTTCTTTTGAGTCACAACCTTTTGAATAATATGCAGAAATCATGTTACCAGCAATCGTCTTTCCAAAACGACGCGGGCGAGAAATACAAATATACTTTTCGCCAGTCTGCATCAACTCATTCAGAACAGAAATCATCATCGTTTTATCAACATAGATTTTTCCAGAAAGAGTTTCCTTAAAGTTTTCATTGCCAGGATTTACATAGATTCCCATATTATACCGCCGAGTTTATTATAGCATAATTTACCGCAAAAATCAGCAGTTTACTGCACTCGCACAATCTCTTTGTTTGCTTTGTAGAACGAAACTCCTGAAATTTTTTCTTTTATCAGATATTCCTGTTCAACAAGATTTTCAAGCACATTCTTTCTGAAATAAGATGAATCTGAAAGGCCTAGGTATAAAGCAATATCACTGGATTTTCGAGACTGCTTATAACAGAATGCAAGTATCTTTTCATCGTGAACCGAGCCCTTAGAAACAGGCACAAACTCAACAACAGGAAGTGTATCGTCTTTTATGCCGTCTTTATATGTCAAATCTGGCAAAACAAGCGTAAAATGGTCAGAAGTCGAATAAATGAAAGGTTTGTGAGTTTCATCGGTATTTGAATATTCCTGAATAATTTTGTCGAATCCAGTTCCGGCAGCTTCCATCACATTGCATTTCACCAAAATACCACAAATCAATTCGTTACGCCGTTTGGAAATTATATTTGAAAGGTCATAAGTTTTTCCGATTTTTTCTCCTTGATAAAAACATCCAGGAGAAGAAATTTCAAGGCGGTCCTTAAACATATCTATTTGAATCTGAGTACCGTCAAGAAAATAATCACGATGAGCAACAGCGTTTATTATTCCCTCAAACAATGCACGTTTTGGGAACGCATCAATATTTTCACGAGAATCCCCCAGTTTCACAAAACTATGATTCATTCGCTGTTCAACAAACTCCATCATATAATTGATTGTATCAGTGATACAGCCCTCAAAGCGATTGATTGTGACTATACGCTCGCTACCTTTTGTCAGTCCAGAAAAGACAGAACACTGAACTTTTGTTTTTGTTCCGTCATACGAATCAGAAAACAAGACCGCTCCATTTTTCAGAATTCGTTTGCTCGAAAAAAATCCCATAGACTGCAAAGCCTTGTCCGTTAATTCCGAGCCTGTATTTTTCGCATAAAAAAAATTAAGGAGCTTTGAAAAGTTTTCACGCTTATAAGCAATATCAGAATCCAAAATATCAAATTGTACATTTCGGCTCTTTATGCTCATCGAAATAATTTCTTCATAAGTAGCACCATTTGTAAAGCCGTCTCGCCGCATATAAATTGAAGGAATGTTTCTGAATTTTACGATAACAGGCTTTACAGGAGATTCTGATACATCAACACGAATTACAAAAAGCTCTTTTTCGTTATTTTCGTAACGAATGAATGAAATTTTAAAGCTTGGACGAGGAAAAATATGTTCATTTATCTGATTATTAAAGAAATTCCGTTCATTATCAGCGTCTTTTCTTGAAAATCCAATCAGCTTATTTGATTTATCTTCAACTCCAATAAAGAATGAACCACCTTCCGCATTTGAAAAACCCGCGATTGTTTTTAGCCACCCTTCAACATCGTCACGACTAAGTCGAGATTTACACTCCATATTGATGCTTTCAAGTTCCGAAACTTCTGCAATATCTTCGAGTTGCATAAAATACTCCTAATCTACTTCAAAGTGTCCGAAGTTCAGTTTGAAGTTACTTCAAAGTGTAGTTCAAACGAACTTCAAAGTCAACTTCAAAGGAGTTCAAAGTTATTCCAACCTCAAAAACTGCATAAAATATATTTGTAAAACCCATATGCTTGATAAATCATTGCAACGATGTTATCTTTTGTCTCATGGAATACAGAGCGACAAAGGCTGAAACTGAGATTCTCGAATTTCTTAAAAAGCAATCTGACAAATCTGCGAGTAAATCAAATTTCAACGAAGCGGCCCTTGAAGGCTGCATAGTCAAGGGCTTCGTTTCTGCAAAAGAAGAAAAAATCTTTTTGACGGAACTTGGCGAAAAGCAGATTTAATACAAAGAATTGTATTGCACGGCGATTTTCTTCCAAGAATACAGCCGCAAACCGGCTTCTTTCATTTTTTCACCAATTTCTTTAAAACGCTGATTGAGTTTATCGGAATCATCAGGTTCAGCTTTCAATATTCGTGCAATATCATTACCTGATTTCCAATACAATGCTTTCTCTTCCGTGGTCGCGCGATTATACACACAGTCAAAAGCCAGAATCGGAAGCCCGAAATTCATCGCTTCAACAAGGCTTGGATTTGTACCGCCCGCAGAGTGACCATGAATATATATAGAAGAGTTTGAACGAATCCAGTTGATTGTGTGAGGTTCATAAATCGGATCAAGAAGATGAATATTAGAAAATGCTGAGTACTTTTCTTTGAGTTCCCGCCCATAATCAGATTTCTGCCAGTTTCCCACCATCACAAGATGATTTTCCGGCAGTTCCGTGAACGCTTCCAAAATCACATGAACATTGTTCTCCGGCTCGATTCTGCAGACCGTGCAGGAATAAGGCTCTCTGCAGAAAGGATATTTCTCATAAAGAGAATCATCTTCCACGCGCGAAACCTGGTCGCCACCATAGGCAATCAGCTCAACACGTTTTTTTGCAACGATTTTTGCATATTCAGAATGAATGTAATCCGTGATTCCCTTGTTGTCGCCGATTATGACATCAGAATACTTCACGGCCTGCTTTTCGCTGAACTTCAAAAGCCATTTTGCGTAAGACTTCCATTTATCGCGTTTCCATTCAAGCCCGTCAATGTTCGTAATGATTTTTCCTTTGAACTTGCGGCGTATAAAAGGCAAAAACATACAGCCCGAAACACCAAGAATCAGCATAATATCCGCATTTTCCCGCACGGCAATTTTCATCGATTCATAATCATAAAGTATGCTGTCCTTGCCGTTCGCATCGCGGTCAAGGTAAATAAGATGCGCGCCTTTGTAGGATTCAAGTCTCTTTTCGTATTTCTTTGCAGTGCAGAACACTGTGTATTCGACATCGGCGGGCGTGTAGTCAAGCAAGTTGTCAACAAGCGACTCAAATCCGCCGTAGCACGCAGGAACACCTACAGTTCCGATGATGTAGATTTGTTTTTTATTCATAAATTCCTCCATGAGTTTTTACCGTTGTCTGATAGCACTTCTCAAAGAACTCCACACGTTTCTCCGCCGTGTAGCTTTTAGAATCTCCATGCAATGCAAAAGCCCATGACTTTAGCAAGTCTGGCTTTTCACATACTTCATCTAAATGCAAACAAACGGCACATTGTTTCATAATCTGCTACAGGAATCTTTCTGCCTGTCACACTATCTTTCACAAGGTCTGCCATACCGAAATGGTCAAAGACAATGTTCGGAACGCACTCTTCCATTGCCTCAAACATAACCGTTGTATTTGCCTCATAGGACGAAGTCAGAATATGACAATGTGCTTTTTCAAAATATGTCCTAACCTGTTCACGAGGAAGCTGTCCACATAGTGTTATAATTTCACTGAGATTTCTTCGTTCAATTTCAAGGCGGATTCTTTTTTCAAGATAACCTCCACCAACCATCTTTATGTGAATCTTATTTTTATCTTTCACCTGCGAAACAATATCAAGCAGCATTAAAGGCATTTTTCTGTCATCTAATGAACCACACCATATACATTCGATTTTATTTTCCGGCAGATTATCATATTTTTTTTCAATATAAGCCTCATTCTTTATTTCATTATCTGTTATGCGCATGGAGTTTTCTGGGAAATATTCAAGGTTCTGTGTTTTGTAGTGCTTTTGAATAAAACGCAATGTCTCACTTGTATTTGCAATTACAAGATCGTAGCTTTTCATTGCTTTTTTCAGATGCTGTGACGTCAAAGCCGAAAAAGAGTTCGAAAGATTTTTTAGGGCTATTTTTAGTCCGCCATCCGTGTAATGCTTATAAAATTCAGAGCGACAGTTTGTAAAACCACCAACAGGTCCCCAGATGCAAGGCTTTCCAAGTTTGTAGAGATAGCCAATTTCATGCCAGCCGACAGGGGAGAGAAAATGTATTATATCAATTTTGGAAAGTAGAGATTTATCTCTTTCTAATGTGCGGTAAATATGTTTGTTCCAGAAATAATATGCGATATAGCGAGTCCAGGCTCCTGCAAAGTGCAGAAATGAATGGTACATACGGTTTACAATTTTGAAGGCTTGTCCTGTATCGGGAAAAATAAAATCAACATTTGGGATAGAAACATTCTGTAATGCTGAATAATCACCTAAATCTTCCGTTGTTGAACCAACAAGCACATAAAGATGATTATTTTTTGACATCTCAAGAACATAATTCCAGGAAACAGAAAACTCTGAGCCTTTATTTGGGTTTATATAGCAGGCATGAACTAAAACATTCATTTTGACACCTCCTTTATTTCAGAAATAATTTTTTCTTCAAAAACGCTTGAGGAAAATTTCTCAACGGCTAGCCTTGCATTCCTGGCAAATTTCTCGTATGTTTCAAAATTCCTCATAATATTTCGAATTGCTTTTTCAACAGAATCCAAATCATAAGGATTCACGAGAAAGCCGCTCACTTCATTTGTAACTATTTCTTTTGGACCACCGAAATCGGGTGCAATCGCAGGTGCATATGCATCAAAACCTTCCGCAATTGTCAGTCCAAAGGTTTCAACCCATTTGTCTGGTAAGGAAAGATTTATAGTTATTGACGATTCTTTGTAGAAATCAAAAAGATTAGTTTGTTTTCCAATAAGCGTAAGATTTTCTGGCAAATCAATATCAGAAAAATATGTACGTATTTCTTCCAGAGGAACGCTGCACAAAAGCCTAAAACGATAATCTGACATCTTCCGGGCAAGTTCTACAAACTGTTTTACGCCCTTGTGTTCTTTTAGAGATGTAGGCATAAATATGATTTTGTTGCAAAACTTTTCTTTTAAATATGCCGGTAAATCACTTAGCTCGTCGTGCTTTTCAATTGGATTGTAGACAACACTTGCCAACTCACAACAAAACGGCAAGTTTTCTTTTACATAATTTGAAACACAAATGATTCTACCAGCACAAAGATTCATTACCATATAATAGAAGCGTTTTATAAAGTCTGGTTGTAAATATATCTCATGGACGTGATAGATGATTTTTTCTTTTTTTATCTTCGCAGCAAGAGCAGCCCCAAAAGGAACAACGGTATTTATGTAAACTACATCAAATCGGTGAAACAACACAAAGAAAAACACTCTGATTTGAGAAAATAGGAACAAAAAAGCAAGTAACGGTTTGCAATTTGTCCAATGATAGCCGTTATTACACAATTGAACATTATCAATATGAGAAAGTAATCCGTCTGTTTTTGAGGTCAAAAGAGAAACTTTTATATCTGGCTCATTTTGAACACAGCAAATGACACTTTTCAAAACTTTCGGGCTGCCCGTAAAGTTATTGAGCAAATGAACGAATAGAATTGTCTTTTTCGCCATCATGCGCCTCCGAACACACAAAGTTTTCCGAACTAGATTCGGAATAATTTTGTTCAGAGACATTTCTATTTTTTAGATAAACATCGCCATATACTGCGGTAATGTGATTTTACATTCATTTACTCCTACATTGCCGTCAATAAGCTTATAGGCATATGGCGGTTCAAAATCCATGATAAAATTATTCAGGGATTCCGTCTCACCTCTTTTTGATTTTACCTCAATCGGAATTGCAGCACCGTCTTTTTCAAAAAGGAATTCAATTTCCTGGCTGTTATCTGATTTTTTATAATAATTCAAGTGAAATCCACGTTTATACAGCATATCAAAAATCAGATTCTCGTAGATTCCCCCTTTTGCAGGCCCTTTCAGCGTTTTTTTTATCAGGGCAGCCTGTGTCTCAAAACCGAACATACTTGTTGTAAGCCCAATATCCGTGGTATAAAGCTTGAAATTTTCCGGCTGTTCATAGGCTTTTAGAGGAAGCATTGGCAGCGAAACATTTCTTACCGTTACAACAAGCCCTGCATCTTCAAGCCAGGCCAGCGAATTATCATATTTCTTTGCCGTACCATTTTTTTCAACAGTCTTGTACTGGAATTTTGTGTATTCTTTTGCAAGCTGACGGGGAATTGAATTGTAGCAGGCTTTAATTTTCGGTTTCTCAACATTTTTTGCATACTGCTCAATATCATCCTCATAGGCTTTAAATATTTTTTGCTGTGCAGCATGAACTTCCTGATAATTAGATGTCTCCAGAAATTTATTCACAACTTCCGGCATTCCACCTACAACCATATATTCACGTAACAACGAAAGATATTTTTCATTCAGCCCGTCAGTCCAGTTCTTTGATTCCGTGCCAGCCGGAACTTTTTCTTTTTTATCAAAATATTCCTTTAAAACTGCAATTGATTTGTCAGAGACTCCTCGTGCCCAAAGAAATTCTTCAAAATCAAGACTGTGCATTAAGACTTCACGCTCATAGCCGACTGGAATTGATAGTTCTTTCTCAATTTCTTTATCTTCTTTACTTTTGTTGTAATGAATTCCCAACAGCGAACCAGAGGCTATAACATCATATCGTGAATCTAAAGCAAGAAATTTAAGAGCAGTTCGCGCTTTAGGACTAACCTGAATTTCGTCAATAAAAATTAAAGTATTTCCATCAATAAATTTGCAATCTGGAACATAAAGTGAAATCCGCTTGAAAACTTCGTTGGACTCAAGAGAACCTTCAAAAATATTCTTTAATTCAGGATTTTTGATAAAATTCAGATAAATATAGCTTTCATAATTGTCTTTTCCAAACTGTTCTATTATGAATGTTTTTCCTATTTGCCTTGCACCGTTTACCAAAAGACATTCATTCTTTTTTGTCTTTTTCCATTCCAGCAACTGATAATAGAACTTTCTTTTGAGCATTTTTGAACCTCTCTAAGTCATATTATAGCATTTTCATAAAAAAATGCCACGAATTTGACAATGATTTTAGTAAAAACTGCCACAAAATCGACAATGCAACTGTATTCTTTTGCCGCAAATTTGACAAAGCATGTTATCCAAAAATAGAAATGTCAAAGAACATTGCAAACCTTTTGTCTGCTTAATTATTTCTGAATTGAAAAATCAATTCAGATTTTTTTACCTACTTCAAAAACCTATTTTTTATAATCCGTGCAGGAACTCCGCCGATTACCACATTATCAGGAAAGCTTTTTGTAACTACAGCTCCAGCAGCAATTACACAACCGCTTCCAATGTGTACCCCGTCAAGAATCGTCGCTTTAGCTCCAATCCAGCAGTTATCCCCAACAACAATTCCTTTATGATTTACTCCCTGCAAACGGATTGGGATTCCTTTATCAGAGAAATTGTGGTTTTCTGAATGAAATGAAACAAAGTTACCTACAATTACATTATTTCCAAGCGTAATTCCGCCTGCAGCACCATAAAAAGCATTTGTTCCAAGTCCGCAGTGGTCGCCACATATAAAGCCTTCTCCCAAATGAGAAAGCGAGCCTGTACATTCAATTCGAGTAAAGCAACCGATTGAAACATGACTGCCAAACTGCACCCCCTTGCGACTGAGAGCATCAATATAGACATCTCGCTGAATATTAAGCCACGGTTTTATTTTTATCAGGCGTCTGCATTTAAATGTGCAATGTTTTTCAACGCACACTTTGAATCTGCCGAGTTTTGCAAAACCTCTCAGCATATTGAAAGTTTTGCTGAACAGATAACTGTAAACAACAGTGCGGGTAATGGAGGAATCTATAGTCATGCCAGTGAGTTTTTGCCATAAAGAAATCATTTCTGACCTCCTTTATTTTGTAAACTCAATTTTAGTCTGTAATACATTTTTAAAAAGTGACAAAAAAGTCTTTCATAAAAGTTTTTATATATAAGAAAAAGGCAGTCCAAACGTTCTTCATCTCGTTTTCGTCTGTCTTCAAGCGGGATTGAGAAATCTTCAAAGGAGAGGGAATGTTTAATCTTAACGGGCAGAATATATAAATATTTTCTTTTCTTTGTGTAATTTATAAAAAAATCAGTATCAACGCCATAAAGTTTAAGCCGTTCATTGAATAAAAAGTTTTCAGAACTGATAAAATGCTGAGAGACAATCAAGCCACTTGTAATGCCTGTAAGATTTTTTGCTTTTACCCTACCAGTTTTTATATCATGCAATTTTCTTGCCTTTCCAGGGAAAATAAATTTTCCAGGACTGTACAAAAGTCCAGACTTTGTATAAATCTTCGGGATAAACAAATCAATCCGGGGATTATTTTCTATTGCAGAATCAACTAGATTTTCATAATTTGTATCAAGCAAGACCGTGTCTTGGTCAAAAATAGCGATGTAATCACAATCCGGATATTTTGCAATAACCAGGTTATAAACTTTTGCAAGAGGTGTGTTTTCAGGATGTGATTCATAAACAACATTTTTTCCTAGGCTTTCAACATAATTTCTATCTCGCTCAGAAAGAGCTTCAGGACTATTGTCCCAAACACAAAAATAACTATCTGTATTTTTAAACAAATTACATTCAATAAATGAATTAACTGTGAGACATTTTTCTATTTCTGTTTTATAAAGCACTATAATAAAAAGTTTTTTCATGCCAGCCTACCAAATCAAATTTTTGTATTTATTCAAAAAATCAAGATTTCCAAAAATCATTTTTATATAAACTGCACAATACAGCAGGATAAAACTGTATTTTAAAATGCGCACTGACTTTCCAGATTCTTGTTGCAGAATGTGTGCAAGCAAAAAGGCTTCCAAAACATAAGCATTTTCTGCCAAACGTCCAGAAAGCATTGAAACATCAATAAGGCAGATCCTTATAAGATATCCATATACAACGCTAATAAAAATCAAATTGATTTTTTTATCAGTATCATTTTTCAAGTAAAACCAAAAGAAAAGCAGATAAATGCAAATTCGTGCAAAATGAAACAAAGACAACGCATCAAATTCCCTAGATGAAAATGCAAGATAAACTCCGATTCTTCCACCCAAGACAGGTAGCGAATTAATAGTTTTTATAAATCCATTTCCAAAATAAACAAAGAAAAATGCAAAATATACAAGGATTAAAGTCAACGGTGAAAAATTAACCCGCTTATAAACAAAGAAAACCGGCAAAAACATTATCAAAGAATTATGTGTCAAAACTGAAATCAGATAGAAAAGAAAACCTGCAATTTTTTTATTCTTAAAATGCAAATAAATTGACAGCAGGAACCACTTCAAAGCAAGGGCATTGCGCATCTGAATCAAATCTTTGAGCAAAAAAGTAAAAGAAAGGTAGCAAATTATGAACAGTATTTTTTCACGACTTTTTGAAAAGTACAAATCAGCTATGAAAACAAGCAAAATAAAATTCAGTATTCCGACAAAATGATAAAAGAATTCAAAGGGAAAACAAAAAAACTTGAATATTAAAATTCCTACATTGAATAAAATATCAGAATTATAATTGGTAAGCGTTTTAACAGTGTCGTAATAAGCTCTATATCCTTCGTAATCTATTGTATTCTGAGTAAACCCAAGCAACAAAAATGCCAAAAATAACAATATGAAGTAACTGTATTTTCTCAATGGACTCAAGAAAACATCATCGAAAAAATTGAGAACATATAGAATAAATGCAGAAAAATATGTTGCAATCAAAAGCATTTATTTTTACACCCCGAATTTTTCTTCCACATATTCCTTAAAAGAGTCAAATGCCCTTTCCCAAGTGAATTGGTTGATAAATTCATTTCCAGCTTTTGCAAGGCGGATTCTTTCTTCATTGTGCGAAATCAAATATGAAATATGTTTGGCATACGTTTCTACATCACCCACATCAAAAGTCAGAGCCGTTTCGCCGTCTTTTGCATAGAGCGCAAATCCACCGATATTCGTGCAAATCAAAGCACAGCCGCAAATCATAGCCTCGGCTGGAGGCAATGCCATTCCCTCGGTTGAACTCGCGGCAATAAAAATTGAGGAGTCATTATAAATTTCGTTGTGAGTTACCTTGTCCGGCTGCTGGTAATAATGGAACCAATCTGGCAGCTCCACAGGTCGCTCTGGAATACCAAACATATTCACATATAAATCAGGGAACTGCTCTTTCACTATTTTCAATGCCTTTACCGAATCCGAAACACGTTTTATGTCATCATCACGATGATTCAAGAGACATATATGGCACGGATTTCGCTTTTCAATAGGCTCAGAAAGAGCAAAATAGGTAAAATCAAATCCATTCGGAATCAACTTTGCATTTTCGCCTGTAATCTGAACTTTTTCCAAGAGCCACGGAGCTATGCAGATTTTATGAAGCGGCAATTTATACGAAACAAAAACTTCTTCTTCGGTTACTCCACCCCACGCTTCAAATCCCTGAATCAG
>Ga0310695_10006484_pt1 | contig 19294 bp, 16 predicted proteins | sample RumenRJG_04DNA_FD_203882 | JGI IMG/M metagenome (GOLD analysis project Ga0310695, IMG submission 203882) | Bovine rumen microbial communities from Lethbridge, Alberta, Canada - RJG_04 (v2) (version 2) | ecosystem: Host-associated > Mammals > Digestive system > Stomach > Rumen | place: Canada...
TAAACATCCAAACGCTGGTTTGCGAAAGTCCGCATTTGTTCCTCAGTACTGTTTTCGTCAAAAACACCGTTATACTCCATGTTATACATTTTCGCGAAATACTCTTCACTTACTGCGAAGAATTCATCCTGCAAACGGGCGTTTCTACCCATAAAGAGCAGCTTGTCGTTCTTGTCGTCATTCAAAATGAAAATAGTATCGCCAGGCTCCAGACAGGGATCCATGAAATGGTTGTACGCGTGTACAAATACCACTTGGGTGTTCTCTATGGGAACCTTTATTGTGAAGTGCCCGTTTGTATCGGTCTGTCCTTTGATGGTTGAACTTCTACCAGGTACGAATCCTCCGAACCTTGCTTCAAATGCGAGGCTCTTTCCTTTCGATTCAGGATAGTCTTTTATCCAACCAATAATTGTAGCGGAATCGCCTTCCTGAAAGCTGTTGTCTATAAACGGCGTTTGGTCTGGCTGCGGATAATAAGATAACGTCCTTGTGGTAATGAGGCTGTATGTCTGTTTTTTCTGCTTGCCAATGCTCATCTTGCACTTGCCTCCTTCTTGTTTTCCAATGGTCACGCCGAGCGTCTTGTTGCCATTATTCAACGCAAGAACAACTTTTCCATTCTTCTCGTTTATATTGCCGTACTGCCATATTTTGCAGTCATAGATGGCACAACTTTCTGTGAATCCAATTTCCCAATCGCCCGTTACCTCATTGCGCCAATAAGTATCTACGATGGATTCGGGAATAGGACTTTGCGCCTGCCCCGCCAATGCGACGATGGCGAGGAGGATGGTGATGATGGTTTGCTTGTTCATTGTTCGATTTGGTTTATTTGTTGTTGGGGAAAATCTCTTCGAGCTTCGCTTTCAGTTCTTCTACGCTGTTTGGCACGGCGATGATGGTGCCGTCGCGGTCAATGAGGATGAGGGCTGAGATACCTATCATGCTATAAAGGTCGAGTGCGCAACCCTTACGTGCAGGGCTGCGGAGAGTCGTCCACGGAAGTTTGAGCCTGTCGTTACCTCTGAGCCAATATGTGCGGTTCTGTTCGCATGAAACGCTGATGATTCGGAAGCCTTGGCTTTTGTAAGTTGCATAAAGGTGTTTCATAAAATCGAAGGATGGAGTATAAGGACCACGATGCAATGCCCATAAGTCGAGCAGAACGTACTGGCCAGGCCCCACGAATTCCGACAAACGGTGTATGGTACTGTCAGGAGCCTCTGCCTCGAAGTCTATAAACGGCTTGCCTGTAATGTCTTTCTGCTTTAGTTTCGCCAAGTATGCCCTCCAAGGCCACTCCATAGCGGGATGGCGGGCGTAGGGTGCATCCTCACGGATGAACTCCTGCATCTCTTCGAGTGTGAAGGAAGGATAATCTGAATAGAGATAATATGCAGGAATGATATTATTCATGTTTTCACGGATGTTCTGCTGGATGACAGCATTCCTGTCGGTCTTATTATAAATGTCTCGTTCTCTCATCTGACAGCTGATAAACTTTTTTTGCAGTTCGCTACCTCTTACCTCATCTGTGGCAAGGTTAATGTATGTCGGCGTTTCCTCGGCAATGAAGCGGAGGCTGTTGTTCACATTGTCATCAATCTGAATAAATGTGTGGCGGCGCACACGACCTGTTACCGTGAACTTCCCATTGCGGATGGGGTATTTCTCACGTACTCCAAGCGGAGCGCAAGGAAACATTATCAAACTGTCTTGTGTGCTATTCGTCGTGCCTGTGATAATGAAGTCGATGCTATCCTCCACAAGAGGAGACCAGTTTTGTGCTAGCCCCGTCATTGCGACGAGTGCGAGCAGGACGGTGATGATGGTTTGCTTCATATTTGTTTCGTTTTATTGTTATACCTTTATTATATTTTTCGGGAAAAACTCGTTCAACCCCTTTATGTTTTAACTCAGATTCTCGAAATCCAACCAAATCTTGTCCGTTTCCTACTTGGATTCCTGAAATCCGACCACACTATTATCCTTTCTTGTCTGGATTTCTGAAATCCGATACCATCATGTGTGCCGTCAAGGTCTGATTCCTGAAATCCGAGGTCGCTGGGTCTGTTTCCTGCTCCGATTCCTGGAATCCGGGGCATTGTGGGGCGTTCAGCGGCATCAGCCAGATGGGTAGGTAATGACGGGGCGTTGTCCATAATCCTTATGGAATTGTGAATTGGGTCATATCGTTGTTATTCTATAGAAACATTGCGGATGACGAAGGCACCCTCGCCGTCGCCTTCCTTGAAGTCGAAAGAGGTCGGGATGGTGTCGAAGGGTTCAAAGGTGAGCGTGAAGTCGGTGTAGCAGAGGTTGCTCAGATAGCCTTCTGTGGTTTCTGTGGCTCTCACTTGAGGATATATGTCTGCGTCGGGAGTGATGCCGTTGGCTGATGTCAGTTTGTATTTCTTACCATCTGCTTCAAGATAGGAACCTTTGGCGATGCGGAACCATAAGTTCTTATGACCATAATAGCGGAAACTGACGGTGGTACCGCTGGCATCAGCATCCACTTGCTGGATGGTAAGTGAGAGGTTGGCAGTGTTGTCTTGCTTGGGACCGTTGATGGCGGAAAGCAAACCCATGAACCATCCCATACCATACCCGGCACCCTTCCAGAGAATGTGCTTGTCGGGCGAAATCAAGACATAATAGGGTATGGCTCTCATATCACAATAGCTGTTCTCGATGTCGCCCTTGCCCATCTTCCCATCGTTCCAGTTTTTCCAGGCAATACTTTTGCTGAAATTATCCTCTTGCCACGCGGAGCGTTTGTCCTGATTGATGCCGATGATTTCCAACTTCCCTTGCGATTGCTTGTAGGCCGCTCTCATCTCTGGCTCAGCCATACGGCAGGGACCGCATCCCAGACTCCAGAAGTCGAGCAGCACATATCGGTCAGGCTGCCCCAGCACTTCAGCGAGATGATGCTTCTGACCCTGCATGTCAATGAGTTCTGCATCAATGGCCTCCTCACCTACTTGCAAGACATGTGGCGGATAAACCTGACTGTGTATCAGTGCCAGTTGCTCTTCAAACCCTTTCGGCGCACGGGCGGCGGTGGATGCCTCCAAATCCTTCAGCTGCTCCATATACGGGAAGTCCTTCGGATAGTTTCTTGCCATCATAGCCACTCCCTCTAACTCTTCGAGCGACGCTGCATCTACCGGCAATGAGGGAAGAACGTCCATGGTCTGTTTTAGGTATTTCATATAGACAGGCCTTTCTTCGTCCCACGATGCATTGGCAAGACCGAGCCGCAACGTTTCTGCCAGCGTGTCATGACCATATTCCGTAATACGGCTGAGAGTCTGCTGTTCGGGCAGCGGGCTCTCCACCTTCCACAATGGGTAGAGACAGTCCATACCCGTTACTTTCACGTCCACATTGGGACTCAGCCAAATGGTCATCAGGTGATTGGGGCATCCTTCTCCCGCAAGGAACAAATAACTCTTCGTGAGTCCCTCCACGGGAACTGTCAGGGTGAAGTGTCCGCCAATGATTGTGTCAGATGCCACGCGGACATTTTCAATACTACACTCTGCCACTGTACTGTCTTTCAGTGCGGGCGAATAACCTTTGATGGTGGCTGTCTTAGTGGTCTGCCCTTGTCCCGTCATTGCGACGAGGGCGAGCAGGATGGTGATAATGTTTTTCTTGTTCATATTTGTTTCTTATTTGTCTTTACCTATTATTATATACGCCGTAATCGCGAAAAGATGACGCTGCGGGGTGTTAAATAGGCACAGGGCGCATCACTGCGACCTGTGCCGTTTCCCATGGGTTGTGAGAAAAACTTACTAAATATAAGATAAAAAACTTCCTATTCTACACTGTCAGTCTATCGGCTCGTAGCCCCGTGTTATGGTGGAGCGTGAGGCGGAGGTGTTGTCCCGGGCCTGCTTGGGTGTCAGGTTCTTAGAGGCCTTCTTATCATAGACAGCCTTGCCGTTTTTCCAACTCTTCAGAATTTGCCATTCCATGGGCACCATTATGTCGCCCTTGCTTTCGATAATGACGATGTGATGTTCGGAGTCTGTCGTGCTGCCGGGTATCGGGCTACGGTGAACATAGATGTAGAAAGAAGAAGGCACTCTCTTGGAGTCGAAGGTATGGAACATGTTTTCCAATGCCCTTGAATGGTATCCGGAATTGGAATTGAAGGAGAAGTCCATGCCGGGATGCTCGTTCAGGAAAGCCCATGTGGCCTGCTTGATCTGGCTCAGCACCGTGTCGGCCTGTGCGCTGGAGCCCAGCGTGTAGACGGTTCCCCACGTCTCGCTCTTCGGCTGGCGGGGCGAAATCGTGTTCGAGCGAATGACAAACTCCTCGTTGTTCCAATCTTTCTTCTCAATGACATAGGTGCTGTCGTGATAGACGTAGAACTGGCGGGTGGTGATGCCTTTTTGTTTCAGGATGGGCTGAAGCAGCCGTGTGTATGCATCCTTGTCAAACGGTGTGCGCTCTTTCGGCATCTTTATCACGCTGTCGGGCGTATACTCATATCTGAAAGTGGCATATCCCTTTTGTCGCCACGGACTCACGTCACTTCCTGGTACAGGGTTGTAGTCGAAGGTGATGATTTCGGGGGCGTTATAATAAAACACATCCCTGTTTCGTCTATAGGTCTGCATGGTGTCACCGTTAACGTATTCTCCCAAGGCGATGGTATAGCGGACGCTGTCCACCCCGCCACGGTGGTACTCCCAGCTGTAGCTTTCCTTGGCCTCGTCGGTGAGCTGCTGGCAGGTGCGGCGCATGGCGTCATACGCCCGTTTCAACCGCAGAGTCTCCATCTGGCGCACGCTGTCCAGCTTCAGTGCCTGTAAGTCCTGTTTAGGGTCACCTGTCGGAGGCGTAGGCTGGTAGTCTTTCATCAAGCCGCCGCCTATCATGATGGTCTTATGGAGCCTACCGTCGTAATAGTAGGAAACGCGAACGCTTCTTCCCAACGCCTCCATCTCGCTCACGAGACTGTCAATCTTCGGATTGCCTTTCAGGCGCTGCTGTATCGTGCCCTGAGCCGTGGTGCTGAGGGCGATGATGGTGGCACAAAGTGCAAATACTGTTCTTTTCATATCTTGTTCCTCTTTAGTTGCTGATTAATATTCGTTGTCATTGATAGCCATCTCCACCTTTTGGTTCATGCGTTCACCGCGTTGGCGGATTTCCTTTGTCATCTCTTGGAAGTCGGCTTGTAGGCTGCCGTTCATTGCTGCCATCATTTCCATTGCAAAGCGTTGGTTTTCCTCAGCCATGGCTCTTTCCGCAAGTTCTGTTGCATCCATGAACTCAGGCTCTGGCGTGCTTTCTGTCGTTTCTGCTTTCGCCATGTAGTGTTTCGATGGCTTGGACATGTGAAGAATCTCTTTCACCCTTTTCACCGTGTCAGCCATCTCCTTACTTTCTTTCTTCTCCTGCGGAAGAGTCTCTACTTCCTTAGCCCCTGTTTGTGGACTGACAATCGTGGTGTCTGTTTGTACCACAAGGTTGTTTCCTTCATCACCTTGATTATTGGAAACGATGCCAAAGGAGATAAACAGCAGGACACTGGCGGCTGCGGCAATGGTAGGGTAGAGCCACATGCGGTGACGCTTGGGGTGCGGAACAGAGGTCTGTTCCTCTATCCGTTTCATCACCCGTTTGGTGAAGTCATCGGGCACCTGTGACTGCGTAGCCTCGAAGACTGATTTTAGTTTGCTGTACTTCTTATCTTCCATGTTCTCTCGCTTTGATATAGTGATAGATTTTCTTTCGGATACGATGCAGGCGTGTGGCCAGCGTACCGGCGTCGGTGTCAGTGACTATAGCAATGACGGCAAGTGGCTGCTGCTCGAAATAATGCTGCTGAACGAGCAGGCGCTCAGTCGGTGGCAGTTGGTGGATAGCGTCATTCAGTAGTCTGATGCGCTGGTCATCGTCTGTATCCAGCACGCTGTCGGCCTCGTCGTCAGGGATGGCCTGTAGAGTTTGCTCGTCCGTCTCAAACCATACACCAGGATGGTGGCGTAAATGGTCGAGACAGAGTCGATAGGCGATACAGCGAAGCCAGGTATAGAACGAACTGCGTCGCGAGTCGTATTGTGCCAACAGGATGTAAGCCTTCACGAAGCTGTCCTGCGCCAGTTCCTCGGCATCTTCGCGGCATGTTACCATCGTGGCTACGAAGGCGAAGAGCCGCGCCCTATAGCTGTCCACCAACAAAGCATAGTCTGCCTGCCGACCGTCGCGTAGCACCTGGTCTATAATCTGTTGGTCTTTCTCGTCTTGCTGTTTCATCACTAATATATACGCTAAAACCATGAAGAGATTACATGGTTTAACCTTTTTTACAAACTTATCCTATTCCACCTTCAGTTTCTCCTTTCCTTTGTACTTCGTCATGTCGCTGACGATGACCTGATCGCCAGATTCCAGGCCGCTGATGACCTCGATGTAGTCGTAGTTGCACTCGCCGAGGCGGACTTGGCGGGGATGGAGCATGTTGCCGTCGAGGACAAAGAGGGTGTAGTCGCCGGGGCCGCTGTAGAAGGAACCGTTGCGGATGCGGAGCACGTCGTCCTTGATGCTGGTGATGACGAAGACTTCGGTGCGGAGACCGGAGCGGAGGCGCGGGTGCGACATATTATCGGGCACGACGGTGAAGGTGATGGCGCCGCTCTGGCTCAGGGGCGTGACGGTGTTGATGATGCCCGTGAGGCGCTCCTTGCCGATACGCAGGATGACGGCACCGCCGACGCGGACGCGCTCGCTGTGGCTGTCGGAGATTTCGCACTCGGCCTTGAAATGGCTCAGGTCGCTGACCACGGCAATCTTCTGGCCTGCGCCGATGGTGCTGCCCACTTCGCTGTTGATGTAGGTGAGCGTGGCGCGTCGTGGCGAGCGTATTTTGGCATCGTCGAGCGTGCGGCGCTTCTCGTCGAGTCCTTTCTCAAAAATGCCGTTCTGTAGTTGCTGCATACGGAGGTCGGCCTGACGCACACGCTGTTCGTTCTGGTACTGCTGTCGCAGTTGTGAGAGTTGCATCTGGGCGGTTTTTAATGTCGTCTCAGCCTGGCGCACACGGTCGCGGGTGCCGCTACCGAGGCTGTCAAGGTAAAGTTCGTTGCGCAGTTGGGCTTCGAGTTGCGAGAGTTCCATTTCCTTCACCTCAATCTGCATCCGGCGGTCGGAGAGTTGGGTCTCTACGTTGGCCTTCAGCTGGGCGGTCTGCTGACGGCGTATCTCGCGCTCGTCGAGGGCCTTGGAGTAGTCGGTCTCGACCGACTGGAGATCCAGTCGGCACAGGGGCGTGCCGACGTCCACGCTGTCGCCGCTATGGGCATAGACCTCGAGAATCTTCGAGCTGATGGGCGACACGATGATTTCCTCGAAGGCAGGCACGATGCGCCCCGTGGCCGAGACGCTGACGTCGATGGTGCCGCGGTCCACCTCGGAGATAATGAGTGCCTTGCGGTCAAGGGTCGGAATCATCTGCGTGCCGAGCCAGGCACCTGCGCCGAGCACTGCTATCGCGATGGCAACGGCCACGGCAGTGCGACGGAGTTTGCGCCGGCGTTGTTCACTGACAGGAATCGCCCTGTCCATTGTCTGATTATCATTCTTCATTTTCGTTATTACGTTATATCGTTATCACGAATCATTTTATTATCTTCTCGAAATCCTCACTGAGTTCGCAGCCGCGCTCGAAGTCCCAGAGGGCGATGCTGCGCAGCTGATAGTAATAGTACCAGTAGTTAAAGAGCTGCTGGATGCGGTTCTGGCGGGCCTGGTCCTTGGCGGTCTGGGCGTTGGAGAGTTCGAGGGTCGAGATGCTGCCTATCTTGAACGTCTCGACGTTGGTGTGGTAGCGGCGGCGGGCGATGGTGTCGGCCTCGCAAGCAATGCGCAGTTGCTCGGCTTGGTTGTTGAACTGCTCGGTCAGGATAAAGATGTCCTGGCGGAAGTCCTGCGACTGCTGGCGCAGCTGGCCCTGGATGATGTCGCGGTTCGACTCGGCGAGGCGACGCTGCCCCTTGCGCTTGCCCCAGTCGAGCAGCGGCACGGTGATGCCCACCTGTATCACCTCGTTGCCGAGCAGATGGCGATAGGCACTGCTCATGTTCTCGCCCGTGCCGGTATAGCCGAGCTGGGCGTAGAGGTTGATGCTCTGGCGATTGGCGCGGGCCGAGGCCACGGCATAGTCGGCCTCCATCTGGCGGCGGCGCATGGTGGTGGCGAGGGCGTTGTTCTGGAGGGCGTGGGCAAGGACGTCCTCGTAGAGAAGACCCACCCCCAGCCCCTCCCTGCGAGGGAGGGGAGTAGATAGACTATCCGCCATATTTTCGCCTTGAGAGTAACCACTCCCCTCCCTCGCAGGGAGGGGCTGGGGGTGGGTCTGCAGGGGGTGGGTCTTTGGCTCCGTGACTTCGATGGGTACATCTATGTCGAGGAACGAGCGGAGGGCGAACTGGCGGGCCTGATGGGAGCTCTCGCTGTTGGTCAGGGCGCTGCGGGCGGTGAGCACATCGAGGCGCAGTTGCAGCACGTCGTTCTCGCTGATGGTGCCCATGCGACGCTTGGCCTGTGCCACCTCATAGAGTTTTTCTGCTGTCTGCAGGTTCTGGCGGGCGATGTTTACCTGTTCGCCGGCCAGCAGCAGACCGAAATAGAGGCTGATGGCTTGCATAGCCACCTGCTCCGTCTCGGTGAGGAATCGCGCCAGCGCCTCGCGGTAGCGCAGCGGCTCTATGCGGCGGTTCCACTTCAGGTGGTTCACGCTGAAGAGCGGCTGCGAGAGGGTGACGGCCACGGGCAGCGACATGAACTGGTTAACCCCCTCCTGACCTCCCCGAGGGGAGGAACTGCCCGACTGGTGCAGATAGTCGAGCGACGACTCCACGCTGAGCGTGCCGCCCGTTGGCCACAGTTTTTGCGTGATGTGTACCGCGCCGTCCAGTCCGAGGTAGTCGTTGCGCACGAACGACAGCGAGCCGTCGGCCTGCTGGTACGAGCTGTAGCGCTTGTTCCATGACGGGGCTGTGCCCGACAGCGACACCTCCGGCAGCAGGTCGGCCCGGTAGCTGCGCCACTGCCAGTAGGCCGAGCGCAGTTCGCCAAGTGCCACAGCGGCATCGATGCTCTGGCGGCGTGCCATTGCAATGCAGTCTTCGAGGGAGAGGTGCAGTACCCCCCCTACGGCCCCCGAGGGGGCTTCTATAGTTTCTTGGGACGCTGTTGGTTGTGCGACTATTGTCAAGGCTATAAACGTAAACAGCGCTAATACTCCTCCCCTCGGGGAGGTTGGAAGGGGGTTGCTTTTATTCATGATGTAAGGCTTCGACGGGGCGTTTGTACATGGCACGGAACGTGGGAACGACCATGCCGAGGGTGACGATGGCGAGGAGCAGGAGGTACTGGATGGCGCAGACGATGAGGTAGTGCAGCCAAAAGGTGTTTACCCAGTCTGTTTCTTGGCCGGTGCCAGATGAGGTGAAGCCCTGAACAACCCCTATGTTAACAGCAAACTGCAACCAGATGATTTGTCCGATAACGGTAGCAACAAACGTGAGCAGTGCGGCCTCTTTCCACAACATGGCGAAGATGTTGCGTCGTTTGGCACCGAAGCTGCGCATGATGCCGATGTCCTCCGTTCGCTTGCGAATCTGCAGCCAGAAGGTACCGAGGGTGCCTATCACCACATTGACAAGGAGCAGGCCGATGAATGTCCACATCAGGTCGAATAGCATCATGTTATCGTTCCCAGAAAGAAGATTGTCGATGAAATCGGGATAAGTCATTATCTTGTAAAGGGCCTGACTACCTACAGCATACCTTAGTTTGTGTTCACTCATCTTTGTCACAAAGGCATCGGCATTTGTATCGGGCTTAAGACGGATAATCATGGTTGGCGCGCCATTAGCTGTTGACAGTGCCTCTGGAATCAAGACGTTGTAGGAATAGCGGTCTGTGATTCTGCCACGGAAGTCCTCCACCACACCAGCCACGGTAAAGCGAGTTCTCACTTTCATTTCCTGCGGCACACCATGATCGTACTCGCGCTCCCAGTCTATTATATGGCGACCCACAGCCTGGTCGGTATCGAAGAGGGCCAGGGCCAGACTGCGCGAGATGATGACGCTATCGCCTTCCAGTGTTGAGAGTTCGGATGCCGAGGGACTGCCCTCAACTGGTGTCAGTCCCAAGGTCTCAACATACTGTGTGTTCGATGCGAACCACTGAGTGCAGGCCATGCAACTGTGGGTGCTGTCAGCCTCAGAGGTATAGAGGTTGGTTGGCACGCCGACATAGATGCTGCGATTAACCAATGCGGCACTCTGAACCTCGGGCATAGCACGCACCTCGTCGCGCATGGCGTAAAGGCTGGCAACATCCTCAAGGGCATTGCGCTCATAGGAATATAAATGAGTGGTATCTATATCTGGACCCAAGTCAACAGGTTCGTGCTTGACAACTCTTGCCGTTTGAGCCACTACCAGGTGCTCGTGTTCAAACTCTGTGGCAGGACGACACAAGTGCGTGTCGTAGAAGGTGACGACATAATAGTCGAGGAAATAGAAACTCAGCAGGGTCGCGAGGGCAATCTCCACGAGTACGAAACCATTCTGTCTGCGATGCGCCCAAAAATTCTTGAAGGTCTGTTTCATCTTTTTTGGTTTAGCGATTCAACAATGGGTTTGCGGAGCGAATGCCACGAGGGAATGAGGGCCGCCATGAGGTTGAGCACAGCACAGCAGAGGAAAGCCACAAGGAAGAGCGTGGGCGTGAAGAACATCTGGAAGTCGAATGTTGGGACATAGTCTCTCCCATCACGTGATGTGAAGATCATATTAAAAATCTCACAATCGCGCACGACATAGAGGAACAGCCACGACAGCACCCAACCAACGGCACCGCCAAGGAGGGTGAGCATCAGGTTCTCGTGGATCACCTCGTTCAGCAGTCCACGACGCTTGGCACCAAAGGCCTTGCGGATGCCCATCTCGGCACGACGGGCCTCCATACGGTTGCTCACCAGTCCGCTCAGGTTGATGGCGGGCAGCAACAGGAACAGCAACATCAGGATGGCTGGCGGCAGCATGTTCTCGGCCTTGTCAGAGAAGCTTTCTTCATCTGCCTCGAAAAAGTTCATGCATGTGAAATAATGACTCCTAGCCCAAATCATCCATGAATCCTTATCGCCAACCTTATCGCTCACCATGGCATTGTAGTGACGGCACAGGGGCTCTATCTCGTCGAGGAAGTCCTGACGACTGTAGCCCTCGCGCAGCAGGATGCGCACCTCGAGATAGTCATGGTATGTCTTATATGACAACGGATTTCCATTTTGATCGGTTATTGTCGAGGCATCTGGCACAAAGCCGAACACATAGTCCGTATAGGGCACATAGATGTCGGAGGCCGCTTGTCTTACCAGTCCGCTCACGGTTTTTACCACGCCCACGATATGGAACACTGGGTGATAGTCACGACCTGGCAGGGTGAAGTGGTCGGCGTCTCCCAACTGCTTAGCCACCTTTTCTGAGACGACACACACGCGCTCGCCGTTGCGAAACTCTTTCTCAGAGAAGGGACGACCTTTCACGAAGTCGAGGTCGTAGAGGCGGAAGAAGTCAGGGTCGCAGCGCATGACGTCCACCCGGAAGTTTTGCTCCCCAGCCTCGTCGCCGATAGTCTCTTGCGCAGTCCTGATGCCAGCGGCAGCCTCCACGCAGTTCATCTTTCGGAAGCACGAGTCGAGCGCTGTCATAGAGTAGCACTCGTTGTATCTATAACGCTCACCCCCTGGTGTCAACTCGTCGTTGAACGAGCCTTGGAGATAGAGCGTGCGACTGCGGTTTGACTCTGGTGCGATGTCGCCCAGCAGGATGTTGAGGAAGATGGCAATCACCATGGCCGAGGCAATGGCCACCGCCGTGCCCGCGATGTAGATGGCGGAGAAGAGCTTGTCCTCGCGGATGAGGGCGAAGGAATGAGAGACCCACCCCCAGCCCCTCCCTGTGAGGGAGGGGAGTAGATAGTTTTTTAACTTAGATATTATGCTCATATATTATTTGTCTGATAATCTGTTCTTGTAAGTAACCACTCCCCTCCCTCACAGGGAGGGGGCGGGGGTGGGTCTGCTGAGGGGTGGGTCTTTTACTGTATCTGCCGTCCGTCGAGGAATTTGATGATACGGTCGGTCTGTGTGGCCTGCTTCTCGTTGTGGGTCACCATGACGATGGTGCGGCCGTCCTCCTTATTCAGTTTGTGGAGCAGTTCCATGATCTCGGCACCCATCTTCGAGTCGAGGTTACCCGTCGGCTCGTCGGCCAGCAGAATTTCGGGGTTGCCGATGATGGCGCGGGCGATGGCCACGCGCTGGCACTGTCCGCCGGAGAGCTGCGTGGGGCGGTGCTTCATGCGGTGGCTGAGGCCCACGCGGGCAATGACCTCCTTGGCCAGACGGATGCGCTCGCTGCTGCGCACGCCACGGTAGATGAGCGGCAGTTGCACGTTGTCAATCACGTTGAGCGTCGGGATAAGGTGGAACGACTGGAAGACGAAGCCTAATGTCTTGTTCCTCAGTTCGGCCAGACGGTTGTCGCTCATCTTCGGGTCGATGACCTGTCCGCACAGTTCTATCTGTCCGCTGGTCGGCTCGTCGAGCAGTCCCATAATGTTGAGCAGCGTAGATTTGCCGCAGCCCGACGGGCCCATGATGCTCAGGAACTCGCCCTTGCGCACTTCGAGGTTCACATTCTCCAACGCCTGTGTCTCCACTTCGTCGGTACGGTAGATCTTGTTGATCCCATTCAGTTTGATTACTGTTTCCATTGTTCTTTTGTTTTTATTGTTATTTGTTTATTCATCTTTTAATGCTTCGGTTATTTCGCTCCTGCTGATGCGCCACGCGGGGATGGCGGTGGCGATGAGCACGGCGCATAATATAATAAGGTAGACGATGGCAGAGACCACGAGGAAGTGGGTGCCGAAGTCATCGAACCAGTAGTGGACGGTGAGGTTGTGTCCCATGAAATCATCACAGAGTCCTTTCGAGGCAGCAATCTGGAAATAGACGGCGCAGCCCAGCAGGACGCTGATGGTGGTGAGCAGCCACGCCTCGCTCAGGAAACCAAGGAAGATGCCCCAGCGCGTGGCTCCGAAGGCACGGCGCACACCGGCCTCCTCGCGCCGCTGACGGGTGTACATGAGCAGCGTGCCAAAGACGCCGAAGGCCAGGTTGATGGCGAAGAACATGGCGATGAGCAGGTTGCGCCGGCTCTGACGCCCCTGCCAGTTGCTGCCCACCTGCCGGTCCAGTGCCTCGCTGCCGCTCTCCATACGGCGCACATAGAGGTGATCCGTCACGAGGTCGCGCTCCACCTCGCGCTCCTGTTGGCTCATGAAGCGACGGGCATCCACACCCTCGCGCAGCCGCACGATGATGGAGTTGCTCCATGGACTGTTGGTGTTGCAGATGTAGATGTTGGTACGGTCGCGGTCGAAGACATTGCAGCGCACATCCTCCACCACGCCGCGGATGCTGAAGTCCTGGCTCTTCCACTCAAAGTCGCCGATGTCCACGTTGTAGATTTTTTCCTCGCCGCGGATGGTCCGGCCCGCCACGTCGGTGGTGCCGAAGAGGGTCATGGCCATGGTGCGCGAGAGAATGACAGACTTCTCCCACTCGCAGTCATGCGTCAAATCTTTTGTGGGCACGCCGGGTGTCAGCGACTGTATGCCGAACACCTCGAACATCTTGCTCCCGGGGGTGAAGAAGTACTTGTTGGCCAGCACGGAGTCGCCGCCCGAGAAGAAGAAACCGTTGCCGACGCGGTCACCGAATAATATCACACGCCTGTCGCCAGGATAGGCCTCCTGCACATCGTCCATCGCCCGAATCTTATCGAGCAACTGTTCCACTTCGCTGTTGTCCTGGTAGTTGATGCCATGCACCCACTGTGACATGCTCATCGTGCTGCCCACCTCCATGCTCACCAGCCGGTCGGGGTCATAGCCCATGGGCTGATGGGTGACGTAGGTGGTGACGAGCACAGGGTCGAAGGCCCACATACAGGCGCAAGTGACGAGGATGAGTTCTATGGCTATCCAGCGCGATGACGAGCGGGTCAGCATTTCACGTATCTGTTTCATTTCTTTAGCATCATGGATTCAACAATAGGTTTCCTCAGGCTCCACCACGCGGGCAGCGTGGCGGCCAGCACATTCAGCACCATGCACACCGTCAGGGCGATGAGGAAGATGGCAGGACCGAAGAGCATCTCGCCGCGAATGATGGGCGTGGCGGCATAGAGGCTGCGGTTGTCGGAGAGGATGTAGAACACCCAGTCGCGCCAGCCATAGAGCGCCGTCCATGCAAGGCACAGTCCCACGAGACCGCCCACGAACGTCAGCACCATGTTTTCTGCGACCACCTGGATGAGCAGCCATCGCCGCTTGGCGCCGAAAGCCTTGCGGATGGCCATCTCTGGCAGACGGCGCTCCATGCGGCTGGCCACCATGCCGCTCAGGTTCAGTGCCGGCACGATGAGCAACAGCAACAGCAGCGTCACGGGCGTGAGCCACCAGTAGCTGCTCTCGCCGTAGCCTGGGAACATGTACCCGAAGGACTCCAGCACTTGATGGTGGTAGGTGGTGAGGCGGGCCGTGACATCGACGGGGCGGTCACGGTGCACGGCATTGTAGCGTGCTTCCACCGCCTTCAGTTCGTCCATGAAGGCCGCGCGGCGCGAGGACGGCACACTGAAGTAGAGTGTGAGCGGGGAGCCGTGCCAGTCGCTTGCATTCAAGAGGTTGACACCCTCGGCACTGTACGACACATACACGTCGGCCGCCGATTGCTCCATCAGCACACTCGGCGTCTCAACCACACCGCACACGCGCCACTCGATGTTGCCAATGCTGACGCTCTTGCCTACCGCAGCCTGCCCGTGACCGAAAATGAGGTCGCGCAGCTCCTCGGTGATGACCGCCATATTACGTCCGGCATCGAAGTCATCCTGCGTGAAGGGTGCTCCCTCCACGAAGCGGAGGTCGAAGAAGCGGAAGAAGCGGGGCTCAGTCTGCTTCATGTTCACCTCGCGGTCGTGCTTGCGGTCGGCCAACTTGATGTAAAGGCCTTGGCCGCTGTACATGGGCATGACGGCCATCATCTCCTCAGGCGCCTGCATCCTCTGGAACAGGTCGCGATACACGTCATGGGTGATGGACGCCAGCATCTCGGTGCTCTTGTCCTGGTACTCCATGCAAGTCAGCACATACGTTTTGCTCCTGCGGCTCTCCGGCTCGATATCCGCCACCCGCACATAATACACCTCCGCGATGATCATCACGAAGGCCACGACCAGTGCCGTACCAGAGATATACATTGCTGAGTAGAGCTTCTCCTCGCGCATCATGGCGAGAGCCTGTCTGAAATATCTCATATCATTCATCTTTTAGTGCATTGGTAATCTTAGACCCGATTATTTTCACTGCGGGGATGGCGGTGCCGATGAGGACGGTGCATAATATAATAAGGTAGACGATGGCGGAGACCACGAGGAAGTGCGGCCAGAAATGGTCGACCCATGTCTTGTCGGTAGGCAGGTCCATCCCCGTCATGGTGTAGAGCGTTTCGTAGTTCTCTTCTCCGTTGTACACCTGAATGCCACTGTGAGCATAGTTGAGGTAGATGATGCAGCCGATGACGACGGCGGCTGTCGCCAGCAGGGCGTTACGCCAGAGGAAGTCGAAGAGCACACGCCGGCGGGTAGCCCCGAAGGCACGGCGCACACCACATTCCTCGGTGCGCCGCTTGGCGTGGAGCCACACGGTGCCGATGACCGCCAGCATCAGGTTGACGAGGAAGAAGAAGGCGAGCGCCAGGCTGCGGTTCACCTCCTGCGTGCGACCGTCGTCGAGTTCCATCTGCCGCAGATGTTCGTCGAAGGTCATCAGTCGGCTGATGCGGTTGAAGCCGGTCTTTCCGCTGCGGATGAGGTCTTGGCCGTGCTCCTCCACGAAGCGGCTGGCATCGATGCCCTCTTTCAGGCGGATGATGTAGTAGCACTGCGTGTGGCGCAGTTCTTCAGGCATGAGGATGTGCGAACGCAGGGTGGTGGCCACCGACTTGCGGAAATCCTCCACCACGCCCGCCACCGTCACCACGTATGGCTCGTCGTAGCAAATGGTGAGGCGACGGCCCACCACGTCGGGCGTACCGAACAACGCGATGGCTCCCGAGCGCGTCAGTACCACTTGCTGGTCTTGCTTCCTGATTTGCGAGAGCTGCTCCGTCGACGGATTGCCCGGCAGGGGACGCAGGCCGTAGGTCTCGAAGAAACGGGCATCGGGCACAAAGTTGATATGGGTCACAAACATCGTATCGCCCTCATTACAGCACTGGGTGCAGGCTTGATTGGTGTAGCCCAGGGAGCCATAATCGTCGTTGTACAGATAGACCGATGCTACGCCTTCCACGTCTGAGAGCTGGCGCAGCATCTGCTGGCGGCGTTCCTCTGTTATGTCGTAGGGGTCGTGTGGCGTTCCGTTTTCATCCATCAAGTATTCGCCGCCCACCGCCGTCTCGGCATAGAGCAGTTGACTGTTGTCGTAGCCCAGTGGCAGGCTACGATAATAGAGGTTCACCACGGCGGGTTCGAACACCGCCCATGCCACGACGGTGATGATGACCAGTTCGAGGAACAGCCATGTATTCGCGTTCAGGATATTATTCAGTTTCATTCTTATCTTTTCTCCATCATTGATTCTACAATCGGTTTACGCAGGCTCCACCAGGCGGGCACCACAGCGGCCAGCATATTGAGCACGAGGATAGCGGCGAAGGCTCCAATGAAGAGTGTGGGAGCAAAGAGCATCTCGCCCTCCACGATGGGAGCCGTGCTGAGGGTACTGTTGTCAAAGAACATGCCGAGGATTTCCCGGCGCAGGCCGTAGATGGCGACCCACGAGAGGACGAGGCCAATGATGCCGCCGATGGTCGTCAGCACGAGGTTTTCTGCAATCACTTGACTCAATAGTGTACTGCGTCGTGCGCCAAAAGTCTTGCGCACCGCCATCTCCGCGCTGCGCCGCTCCATGCGCCCAGCAACGATGGCACAAAGGTTGAGCGCAGGCACGAAGAGCAGTACGAACAGGATGCCGACGTAGTGCCTGATGAGTTGCCAGACCGTGACCACCTTGAACACACTGTCGCGGTTCTCGGTGCGTAGCACGTGCATGGGATGAGTCTCCACCCCCTTGGTCAGCACACACTTCGTCTTGACTCCCTCGCCGAAACCGAACATCGGCAATTGCTCGGGATGCGACTGCTCTGTGCGTGCCGCTATGTCGTCCAGTTCCTGCTTCAATGCCTGCAAGTGTTCATCGTCGCGTACCGTAGCCACGATGGAATAGAGTCCCTGATAGCGTGCGCTCATCTGCATGCCAAACAGCGTGTAGGGAGCGATGATGTCGGCATAGCTGTCGGGCGTCAGTTGACTGCCGCTTCGCATCACGCCTACCACGCGCAGGCTCCAGCTTTCCGCCAGCTCCACCGTCTTCCCCACGGCATCCACGCCCTTGCCAAACAGCTGCTCGGACAAGGCATCGGAGATGACGCAGACGGCCTCCTTCCCTTCTACTTCTTTTTGCGTAAAGGGCCGTCCGCTCACGAAGTCGTAGACATAGATTTTGAAGAAGTCGGCGCTGGTCTCGTTGCGGATAGCATCCACGTAGTCGTCCTTGCCGCGCACCACGAAAGAATGGCAGCGCCCTAACGTCTTGCCTGTTCCTGCGGCCAACAGCGTGGGCGAACAGTACTCGATGTTCGGACTCTTCTGAAACCAGTCCTCGTAGGCTTTGGTGCTGAAAGGCGTCTCCCCCATACCGCCATTGTCAGCCTCTATAAAAATGCCCTCGAAATACACCGTCCGCGCCCGGTTCGGCTCCGGGTAGATGGGCGCCAACTTGATGTAATACACCACGGCCATCACCATCGTAAAGGCAATAGCCAATGCCGTTCCCAAGATGTAAATGCCGGAGAACAGCTTTTCCTCGCGCATCATGGCGAGGGCTTGTTTCAAATATCTCATATCATTTACGATAATTATCTGTCAATATACAATACAATATCCGTGCCAAATCCGTAACTCACTGATAATCAGCAATGGTATAAAATGAAGTGTCCATTTCTGGACACTCATGGTGTCCGGAAATGGACAGTCTAATATGTATTTCTCGTAGTTGTTTCTTTCAGAATCCCGGTTCTGCCTCGCCACGAAGGAAGGTAATCCATCCATCCTTGTCTTTGAAGTAAAATCCTTCGAATCGAAGCGTCGTTTCATCGGCGTAGTCGAAGGTGGCGATATTGGAATAGGCCATGTGTCCACTATTTGCACCTTCATATTGAGCATTCAAAAACAGGCAGTTGCGCTTCTCGCCATTTCCCCCTTCCGGGCTGTAGTAACTCAGTTTCCATGTACCTGAGAAGGTTCCTTCCAAAGGCTCCACATTCTCCCAATCGGTATAGAGTTGCTCCCCGTCGATGGTGACGAGCTTGCGGGTTTGCCATTTGCGCATTCCCGTCAGCGTGCCATCGGCCTGGAAGGTGAGGCGCTCGAAGTAACATTGTGTGTCGCTGATGTTCTCGTAGTGCCATGTGCCAACCATGAGCGGTCCGTACTGCTCGTTCAACTGAACGGTCTTTTCGTGTGCCTCTGGGTCTGCATATCTTGGTTCGTCGCTGCCGCAAGAGGCGAATGCGAGGGTGACAACCAAAAGTGATATGATGGTTCGGACACGAAACGGCTGACCTCAAACAAGAAGTTCTCACCAAGGCGGAACTCCAGTCCCTCTTTATGATACTTCTTCATCAGCTTATTGAAAAGTTGCTCATCCTGCTTCTTGAAGCGGATCTCGCGGGTGTTGACGTTGAACCACTCGATATCGTCCTCGGTGAAGAGGGTGTCAATGGTGGCAGTCGCGCCCCTTGTCTCACCACTCGCTTCGCAGACGAAGAACTTAATCTGCTCCTCGGGACAAACAGTAAAGGGTTTGTCCTGTTCACTATCATTGCTGCTGCAAGAGGCAAGGGAGAAAGCAGCAAGCATCATGAAGGCGATTCTCCAGAGTTTCATTGTTTTCATCTTTCTGTTTCAATTGTTACTTTCATTTAATTTGTCGTTCTGACTGAGGTCTATGCACTCAAATCATTTTGATATTTTATACACACGCCTTGTCCTGTAGAATGTCGGACACACTCTTAGTTCTAATTCAACTGTGCAAATTTACGAATTATTAT
>Ga0310695_10006486_pt1 | contig 19293 bp, 14 predicted proteins | sample RumenRJG_04DNA_FD_203882 | JGI IMG/M metagenome (GOLD analysis project Ga0310695, IMG submission 203882) | Bovine rumen microbial communities from Lethbridge, Alberta, Canada - RJG_04 (v2) (version 2) | ecosystem: Host-associated > Mammals > Digestive system > Stomach > Rumen | place: Canada...
TTCGTCGGTTTTGTTGGTCAAAACCGCGGCGCAAAATTAATAACTTTATTTCTAACTGTCAAATATTTTTTGTTAAAAATTTGTTAAGAACTTCGCTTTCTTGTCGGTTTTGTTGGTCAAAACCGCGGTGCAAAGTTAATAACTTTATTTCTAACTGTCAAATATTTCTTGTTAAAAATTTGTTAAGCATATCGTCTTACCGACGTTTTAAAGAGCGTTCATTTCTGTTTTGCGGGTGCAAAGGTAGATACTTTTTTCTCCATTTTCCAAATTTTTTTATATCTTTTTTTAAAGTTTTTTTATTTCAACTGATTATTAGTGCGTTACAAGGGGGAAAAAACAAGATGTTTATTGCATAAAATAAAAAAAATAGTCCCGGGATTCGTTTTCCGCTTAGGAATGGAATCTCACCGGGACTCTAAATTACATATATTTATTAACTACTACTCTAATTCTTTATCTTTATTTACCATTTTGGTTGAAACATTAGGCGAAATCCTTATCTGCGCCTGATTAACCTGCGATACAAAAGCCTCAACCTCCTGTCCGCCGCTAATCTCCGCGTATGCTTCAACCTTACTGCGCAAGGCTACATAATCGTTCCACGCTTGAATACGTGCCGCCTTACGCCTACCCTTCAACGAGGTAAAATACTCATCTCGCTCTACAAGCGCCTTTCGGTACTGACGAACCAAAAGCGATAACTGCGAAAGCGATTCTTCAAATTTCAATGCGGTAACCGATTGCTTATCAGCCTGCATTTTCGTTATTAAGGAATCATAATCGACAAACTTCTTAACAATGCCGACCATCGGAATGTTTCCGTAACATGAAAAAATTTCCTTAAACTTCAATGCCGAGTCTTTCACTTGCCCCGTCTGCCAAACCTCTGAATAATCAATAGCTAATTTCAACTTGCGGAAAATTGCATCCGCTTGATAGCCAATATCATTGATTTTCATAGTATAAGACGCCGTCGTTTTGAAAACTCGAAAATCGTGAAAATCTTTTACCGATTTTTTCAAATCCGCAACATACTTACTCAAAGTGTTATTCTTTAACGAGTCCGACACTTCAACAACTCGCTGCAGAAATTCATCAAACTGTTTGTTGGTGAAATTCTTTTCTGCCTTTCGAATAATTAATGTACTCATCATGTCTTAATTTTAAAGTTATTGTTTTAAAAATTACGCTGCAAAGATAAAAGTAATATTTTAATTATGCAAATTATTCTTGATTTTTTTTTAGTTTTTAATTGATTTTTTTATATTTTTCATACATAATAACAATATTTTTTTATAATAAAAACCTCAAATGAAGATATTGTAATGCCGTTTTTAGAGTATTTGTTAAACAATGTTAAATAAAGTGGTTGTAACATATAGGAAAACGCTAAAAAATTGATTTTTAACGACTTTACCAGAGTGGGAAAGTCCTCAAAAATCAATTTTTATCGATTTTACCAGACTGGGAAAGTCCCCAAAAATCAATTTTTATCGACTTTACCAGAGTGGGAAAGTCCCCAAAAATCAATTTTTATCGATTTTACCAGAGTGGGAAAGTCCCCAAAAATCAATTTTTATCGATTTTACCAGAGTGGTAAAGTCCTCAAAAATCAATTTTTATCGACTTTACCAGAGTGGGAAAGTCCCCAAAAATCAATTTTTATCGATTTTACCAGAGTGGGAAAATCGTCAAAAATCAATTTTTATCGATTTTCACCTTTGGAATATTACACTTTTTTTATACTTTTGCGGTGTCATAACATTAATTATTATTATAAAATGTGCAAGAAAAAGAAAATTAAACACCTTGATTTTCTCTCTGCCGTAAAAAAAGCTGACAGAGAACGCGAAATCAAAACGCACGGAAAATTAATTTCTACGCGTCCGGAAAGAATCGTTAAAAGCAAAAAAATCTACTCTCGAAAAGGAAACCGCAATAAATTTGATGACGGTTTCCTTTTTTTATGGCAAAAAACACTCAACTTTTTAACACATACAATATTTTAACTACGGAAAACACGAAAAACACGGAATAAACGGCTCTTTCATAATACATATATGTGTTCGAGCCGCAAGCATTGCGGCTCGGCTGATACAAAATGTTAAATGAAATCGCCGTGTAAATGAAACAGATATAAAAAACATAAAACAATTATAAATATGAAAAAGTTAATTTTAATACTGTTGTTGCTGATGCCGGTTGTTGTAACGGCACAAAATTTTGACAAGTTCTTTCTCGATAAAACCGTCAGAATGAATTACATAATCGCTGGTAACTGTCAAAAAACAGAAATCTATTTGTCAAAATTTTTATGCAACGAGAATTGGACTGGAACAAAAAATCATCTTATACAAAAAAACGAATACGGACCTTTTAAACTCCAAATCTCTGACAAAAAATCAGGAGAGATTATTTATACTTACACTTACAGCTCTTTGTTTTTTGAATGGCAAATGACCGAAGAGGCTCTCAATGTATCAAAAGCTTTCAGAGAAGCCGTTAAATTCCCGATGCCAAAAAATCAAGCCGTAATAGAATTTTTTAAAAGAGATTCGTTAATGAGGTTTCAAAAGGTGTTTTCAACTGATTTCGACCCCTCGTCAAAATTCATAGAAAAAGGTAATTATCAAAGGTTTACTGTTAAAAACATTATCGAAAACGGTAATCCCAAAGAAAAATACGACCTTATATTCGTCCCTGAAGGTTTCACTCAAAACGAATTAACGGATTTTGAAAAATTAGCAAAAGAGTACGCCGAAAAACTTTTCGATTATGAACCGTTTAAATCTCAAAAAAATATGTTTAACATAAGGATTATCTCTGCCGCCTCAGAAGAAAGCGGCGCCGATATTCCTAACAAAAATATTTGGAAAAACACTATCGCAGATTTCGGTTATTCGGTTTTTGACGTAGACCGTTATGTCATGACAGAAAATTACTGGGCTGTATGCGATGCAGCATCGTCAGCACCGTGGGACGGAATCATCGTATTAGTAAACAGCGATATTTACGGCGGGGGTGGCATTTATAATTATTACGGTGCGTTCGCCGCCAAAAACCCTATGTCAATAGAAATTTTTGTTCACGAATTCGGACACTTATTCGCAGGGTTGGCCGACGAATACGAATCTGACGGAGCATTTATCGAAGAGTCAAACGAAAATTACAATTACGAGCCGTACGAGCCTAACATCACGACGCTCAAAAACTTTCAATCGAAATGGAAAGATATGGTAAATGCGCCTATACCAACACCTAAAACACAAAAGTATGAAAACGCTGTGGGCGCTTTTGAAGGCGGTAATTACCAACCAAAAGGTTTTTACAGACCATCAATGCACTGCATCATGCGAAGACTCGAAGATAAGATGTTTTGTCCCGTGTGCAAAAGGGCAATAACTGATGCCGTTAAATACTGGTCAGAATAAAAAATAGTTTGCGTTTTCCGCAAAAAATTATCACCTTTGCAAAAATACAAAAGAAAAAAAATATAATTAAAAAAAATGTTAGATTTTCAAAAACAAGGCGGTCTTGTTCCTGCCGTTATACAAGATTATCAGACACTTCAAGTGTTGATGTTAGGGTACATGAATGAGGAAAGTTACAAAAAAACCCTCGAAACTAAAAAAGTAACTTTTTGGTCTCGCAGTAGAAACTGTCTTTGGACTAAAGGCGAAACAAGCGGTAATTTCTTGCACGTAAAAGAAATTTTTACCGATTGCGACAACGACACTATTTTAATTAAAGCCAAAGCCGACGGACCTACCTGTCATAAAGGTACAACTTCGTGTTTCGATTTTGAAGAAAGCAATATCGGATTTTTGTCGTATCTTCAAAAATTTATCGACAAACGAAACCAAGACCGCCCTGCCGGAAGTTACACAACAAAACTTTTTAGAGAAGGTATTGACAAAATAGCCAAAAAAGTAGGCGAAGAGGCTGTGGAACTCGTTATCGCAAGCAAAAACGACAACGATTCTTTATTCCTAAACGAAGCCGCTGATTTACTGTATCATACTGTTGTTATGCTCAGCGCAAAGGGCAAAAAAATAGAAGATGTAATAGCAGTTTTAAAAGGCAGACATCAGGAATGAGAAAATTTTTAATGCTTTTTTGCGCCTTGACATTTTCTCTAAACCTCTTCGGACAAGGCGGTATGTGGTTGCCCGTATTAATAGAAAATCACATTAAAGATATGCAAAAGGGCGGCTTTAAACTTTCTGCCGAGGAGGTTTACAGCGTTAATAAAGCCTGCATGAAAGATGCCGTTGTACTCTTCGGAGGCGGCTGCACCGGCGAAATAGTTTCCGACAAAGGTCTTTTATTAACTAATCATCACTGCGGACGCGGCGAAATCGTATCTCATTCAACCCTTGAACACGATTATTTAACAGAAGGTTTTTGGGCTAAAAGTCTTTCTCAAGAAATACCGTGCAAAGGTTTGAACGTCAAGATTTTGGACAGAATGATTGAGCTGCCCGGCGATGAAGAAGAAAGAAAAAAAACCGTTGAAAAATACAAAAATACTTTAGAAGGTGTTTTTGAATTTACGGTAGAAAAACTTTATGCCGGAAACCTTTGGTACTTGTTTGTTTATAAAAGTTTCAACGATGTCCGTTTGGTTGGCGCACCGCCCTCGGCCGTAGGAAATTTCGGAGGAGATACCGACAACTGGATGTGGCCCCGTCATGGCGGCGACTTTTCGATTTTCAGAATTTATGCTGACAAAAACAACAATCCGACAACCGGTTATTCCAAAGATAACGTTCCTTACAAACCAAAACATCATTTCAAGATTTCGCTCAAAGGCGTTGAAAAAGATGACTTTACTATGGTTTTCGGTTTTCCGGGAACAACAGAGGAATATTTGCCGGCAGTTGCCGTTAAAGCTTACAAAGACCAAAATTATCCCGCAAGAATTTTTTGCCGTCAGACGAGAATGACGATTATGGAAGAGGCTATGAATGCTGACCGTCAGAACCGTTTGAAATACACCTCCATTTACGCCGGAGCTGAAAATGCAAAAAAGAAATGGGAAGGTTCGGTCTTGGGTTTAAACCGTTTTGATGTCGTCAAACAAAAAATTCTTGCGGAAAACGCCTTGAAATCTGATTCTGAAGTTAAAAATATTTTGTCAGAATACGAAAAAATCTACTCTGAAAAATATAAATTCATAATGGCGGACGCATATTTTTATGAATCCGTTTATCAGACTGCGCAATTCAAAATCGGAGAAAAAGCCTTTGCATTATCTCAAATTGATACCGAAACCTCACCTCAAGCCGTTGTAAATAAGGCTCAAGAGATTTTAAAAAAGACACTTTCTTTTTTTTCAGCAAGGGACAGCGCGTTGGAAAGAAAGATTTTCACGGCACTTTACAAAATATATTCAGACTCGTGTGCGGAATTTATGCCAAAGATTTTAAAAGAAATTTGTTCGGCTAACGCACTCAAAACAGCAGAAGATTTTGTAAATTATTATTACAAAAACTCTGTTTTATCGGATTCAACAAGGTTGAAAAACATAGTTGCGAAATATGTTTATTTGGAAAAAAATGCCAAAAAGTTTGAAAAAAACATTTCGGATTTTGTTGAATTAATAAAAAACGATGTCGGAATAAAATATTATTTAGAGCCGCTAAGGGTTTATTTACAGCAAATTATGCCTGAAATTAACGCTTTTGAATCTCAAACGGAAAAATTAGACAAAGATTATCAGGGGCTTTTAATGAAATTAAGTCCTGAAACGATAAAATTTCCCGATGCAAATTCAACATTGCGTTTTACTTTTGGAAAAGTTGATAGTTATATTCCAAGAGATGGTGTGATTTACAATTATTACACCACACTTGACGGCGTTATAGAAAAAGATAATCCCAAAATCTATGATTATAACGTTCCTGAAAAACTAAAAAAACTTTATCAATCAAAAGATTACGGCAGATATGCAGACAAAGACGGTAAGATTCACGTTTGTTTTATTGCCACAAACCACACCACAGGCGGCAATTCCGGCAGTCCTGTTGTTAATGCAAACGGCGAACTCATCGGAATAAATTTTGACCGTTGCTGGGAAGGCACTATGAGCGACATTATGTACAACAAAGAAATCTGTCGAAATATTTCCGTTGACATCCGTTATGTGTTGTTCTTAATAGAAAAACTCGGTGGCGCCGACAATTTAATCAAAGAAATGGAAATAAAGGAATAAAAATGAAAGATAAAAATAGATACGGTCAATATTTTACGGAAGGTATTGTTGCCGATTTTATGGTTTCATTAATTTCAAAAGAAAATACCTCTACCGTACTTGAACCTTCGTGCGGTAAAGGTATTTTTTTGGAAAAACTTGAAAGCAAGGGCTTTAATAATATCAGCGCATACGAAATAGACAAAACACTTGACATAAAATTTCCATACGTTAAATATGAAAGTTTTATTTCATCTCCGCTTTCGGAAAAATTTGACGTAATTATAGGCAATCCACCTTATATACGTTGGAAAAATCTTGAAAGCGAACTCAAAAAAGAATTAGCAGAAAATACTTTATGGAATAAATATTTCAACAGCCTTTGCGATTATTTGTTTATCTTTATTTTAAAGTGTATAGAACAACTAAACGAAGGCGGCGAACTTATTTTTATTTGTTCGGATTATTGGCTTAACACGACACATTCGCAAACCTTGCGCAATTATATGTGCACAAACGGCTATTTTGAAAGCATTTATCATTTTAAAGAAGCTCCTCTGTTTGAAAAAGTATCGGCATCATTAATAATTTTCAAATATATCAAAAGCAAAAATACAAAGCAGACAATAAAATTGTTCACTTACAATAAAAAAGGTAAACCTGAAAAAGAAGAACTTTACTCAGGCAGCTGCTTTAACGTTACGGAAATACCTCAATTCAAACAAAACCAACGCTGGATACTTGCAAGCGCAGATTTTCAAAAACAACTTTTCGATTTTGAAAATGCCTGCATAAAACAAAAAAGCCTCTTCTATGATAAAACGTTAAATAAAATAGGTGATTTTTGCGACATCGGAAACGGTATGGTGTCGGGATTAGACGCAGCGTTTAAAATAAATGCTGAAGATGAACAGAGATTCAACAACGATGAACGGCAATGCTTAATTAATGTATTGAAAGCTAAAAATTTAGACAGATTTACATATAATTCATCAGAAAAATATATTTATATGCCGTCCAATATTTCAGAAACAGAGTTTACAGAAAAATATCCGCATTTTGCAGGTCATTTTGAAAACTACCGTAACGATTTGTTAAAACGGTATAGTTACGGACGACAACTCCCATACTGGGAATTTGCATTTCCCAGAAGTAAAAATCTATTTGAAACAAAGTGTCCGAAAATTTTTATTCCGTGTAAAGAAAGAATTTCACATAAAAACTATTTCCGTTTTTGCTATTCACCGGAAGGTTTCTATCCTCTGCAAGACGTAACGGCAATAGTTTTGAAAAGAAACTGCAAAGAATCCATAGAGTACGTTTTGGCATATTTAAACAACGAAAGAGTTTTTAATTGGTTGAAATTTAACGGAATAGTAAAAGGTGAAATCGTAGAGTTTTCTGAAACACCTATTGCAAGCATACCGTTTTTAAGTATCAACTGGAATAACGAAAACGAAGTTAGTTTACACAAAAAAATCACGGAGGAAACCGCCGCATACATCAGCGACAGGAATGAAACACATCAAAAAAATATAAACGATTTTTTTAATACTTTATTCAATGGAAAAAGTGAATTATAACGCTGTAATAACAGCAATAAAAAATACTGAAGTCGAACGCCCTAACAAATCGACATCGGGAACATTATCCGGTCATGCTGCAGGTGAACCGTTTGAAAAAAGTGTTTACAAGCATTTAAAACAAATGTATCCGGGCAAAATTTTCAAACAATTTGAATACCTAAATGAATTATATCTGAAAAATCCGAAAATTATTTCAACGGAAGATAGATATAAACTTTTAGATTCTCCAGCAATACTATTTTTATTAAGCCGTGGAGATAAAGCCACAAAAGAATGGTCTCAAGATAATATTTTTGAAGAAAAACAAAATGATACAGCAGATATTCTTTTTTATGATAACGGGTACTATGATTTAATAGACGTAAAAACCCGCAATCAAAACAAAAATGCCCAACCGCCGAACATAATATCGGCATATAAACTTGCTAAAACATGTGCAATTATGATTGACAATCAAGATTTTAAAAATTTTGACATCAATTATATCGAAATTGATTGGCAAGAAGAAAATGACACTTTAAAATGTACTTCAGTTCATCACGGAAATTTGTTTAAAGCAAATCCCGAAACCTTGTACATTAATTGGGCGGCAGCAATGCAAATTCAATTTCATGTTTCGGATTTAGACCAATCATGGAATGAATCTCGTGAAAAGTGGTCAAAAGTGTATATTAAATCTTTCGTTGAAAGTGCAAAACACCGTTGCAAAATAATGGAAGAAAAATACATAACCCCATTTTTAAAATACTGTTAGATTTTAAGGCAATATCACAATTTTTTCGCTTGGGTCGAATCTCGGTGCAATAACCAAAGAATATTTGTCCTTGAAAACAGAAAACTTTTCAAGGACTTTTTCCGAAGTATTGTTTTCCTGCGAAATATGCGAAAAAATTATATGGCGTAAATCTTCAGCAGCAAAATCCCTGACTAATGCAAAGGCTTGAGAATTAGAAAGATGTCCAACATTAGAGGCAACACGATCTTTGAGAATTTTCGGATAAGGACCGTTTTGAAGCATTTCTTCGTCGTAATTGCTCTCCAAAAATACAGCCTGACATTTTGAAAATTCCTTGCAAAGTGTTACGTCAGCAACACCAATGTCAGTCATAACACCGACATTAACGCCTTGATATTCAATGCGAAAACTTACTGCATCTACGGCGTCATGATATTTTTTGAAGGTATAAACCTTGAAACCAAAAATCTCTACCGGCTCTTGTAACGATAACGTTTTGAAATATTCGGGTTTGTGCTTTTTGTATGTTTTAGCGTAAGTTTTCGGTGTGAAATAAACCGGTAAATTGAGCTTGTTGGCAATCGTTTTAACACCGCGTACATGGTCGCTGTGCTCGTGGCTGACAAGAACGGCACGAATTTTTTTAACGTCAATCCCTGCTTTTTCGGCACGCGTTAAAAGACTCGTATAAAAAATACCGCAATCAATTACGATAGCGTCGGTTTCGTTGCCGATATAATAACAATTTCCGTTGCTGCCTGAGGCTATACTGCAAATTTCTAACATAATTTATTTTGAATTAACTGCAAAAGTAAGAAAAATTTAGCAAAGAAAAAAATGAAGAAATTTTTATCAATTATAATGACGTTTTTTTGCGCACTGAATTTAAATGCTCAAAAAAAATTATCTGATTGTCAGCGGATTATAATTTCGGATTCAATATCCGTAAAAATTTATAAAGCCGAAAAAAACTCTTACGAAACCTCTGACAAAAACATTACGGTAAAATTAAAAAAAGGCGTTCTAAATATTTTCAGAATACAAAAAATGCAAATGGACGTTCACGGAGATACCAAAGTCAAAGAAGAAACTTCAATACCAAAAATAAATCTTTATCTTAATTCCAAAGTTGAAAATATTATTATAACAGATTATGTTTCAGCGGATTTTATAAACGGTTTTAATACTAAAAAAATCATTCTGAAAGCAGAAAAAAATTCTGAATTTTCGGGAGAAATATCAGCACAGGCCTTCGGATTGTTTCTGAAATCCGGCTCTGAAAGTTATCTCAAAGGAATTTTCCGCTCAACAAAACTTTCAGCGGATTCCGCCAAAATAGAATTTTCAAGTTTTGAGGCTGACAATTCCGAAATCATCGTTGAAGGCGGCTCAATCGTCAGCATAGAAGGCAAAACAGAAAAATTGAATTTAAAAGTTTCAGGACTGAGCCGTTTTGAAGGTTTACGGTTGAAAGCCAAAAATTCCACCGCAAAAATTTCAGGAAATTCAGATGTTTTTTTCAACACAAAAGAAACTCTAAACATCACAGCCTCAGAACGTTCACATATAGTTTTAACAGGAAATCCTAAAATTGAACAAAACGTTTCAAAAGATTGTAAATTTTCAAAACGGTAATTTTTTTTTTAGAAACTATGAAACTCAGAGCCATTTTATTTTTAGTTTTAATTGTTTTTAATGCGAAAGCCCAAGAAATAAATTTTTTATCGGAAAATTTCAACAATATTTCCTCTTGGTGTCAAAACGGTGAAAAATTTATTAACACCGAAGAAAATTACATTGCCCACAATTCTGAAGTAGCAGGCAACGATACAATTTTCAAGGAGTTAAAAGATTTTTATCCCGAAAAAGGAAACACAACTTGGAAAATAAGTTTTTGCGCACTTTTCAGCACCACCACTGCAAACAATTTTCAATTCGTTTTAATCGCAAATCAAAAAAACTATGATGAAAATTTTTACGGCATCGGTGTCCAAATCGGCAAAAACAATACTCTGAATTTAATAAAATACAACGGGAAAAAGCAAGAAACAGTTTTTTCTTTAGAAGAGTTTTTTCAACAGGGAATAGAAAATATTATTGAAATAACACGCACATTTTCAGGAGTTTGGAAAATCAACAATGAAGAAGTTTATGACGATAAAGACAATATATACGATGCAAAATTCATGTTCACGGCATTAAAATTTTCAAAAACCAATGCTAAAAAATTCAGTTTCAAAGTTCTGAAATTTTCACAAGAATTAGTGGAACGCCCGAAAATTCTTCAAGCCCAAAAATCAGAAATTATCATCAACGAAATCATGGCTGACATCAATCCGAAACCTTTTGCCCTGCCCGAAAAAAAATATATTGAACTTTTCAACACCAAAGACATAGATTTCAATCTCAAAAATTATGTTCTCCAAGTCGGAGACGAAGAATTTGTATTAGAGGAAACAATCTTAAAACAAAGAAGTTATCTTATAATTTGCAATGACAATTCGTTTGAAACTTTTTCTAAAACTCTTGTATCACCGTGCGCTGACAAACTTACAATCACGGGAAAATATTTAGCATTGAAAAATCAAAACGGAGAAATTATTGACTCATTAACTTATTCTGTATCAATGTACAACGATTCCGACAAGAAAAACGGCGGCTACTCGATGGAAAGAATTGATTACAAAAATGTTTGCTATCAAAATAATAATTGGAAAGCCTCGTTTGACATTTCAGGCGGCACTCCAGGCAGAGAGAATTCCGTTTATGCCGAAAATCCAGATAATTCAAGCCCTGAATTTATAAACATCTCTATTTCAAACAATTATAGTTGTTCACTATTTTTTTCTGAAGGTATAGAATCAGGAGTTTTTTCGCTCAACGGGAAAGAAACAAAGGAAGCAATTATTAACGGTGAAAACATTCAACTTACTTTTAATCAACAGCTTAAATACGGAGAAAACACGTTAAAATTTTCTGTTTCAGATTTTTGCAAAAATGAATTAACAGATTACGAACTGAAAATCAATTATCCAAAATTTCAAATCGAAAAAGTGTTTCCTATCAGCAAAAATCAAGTTATTATTTCGTTCGACTGCGAAATTTCTGAAGTTTCAAATTCATCTTTCATCTTAACGGAGAATAATCAAAGTCCTCAAACTGCGCAAATTACATCGCAAAAAAATATGGTTTTAATAACATTCGACAAAAATTTTTCAGACGGGGAAAATTATACGCTAAAAATTCAAAACGTTAAAAATATGTTTTCCGATTTATTGAAACCGACAGAAGAAAATTTTTCGTTTCATATCATTAAAAATCAAGATATTATAATCAATGAAATTTTGTTTTATCCCAAAAGCGGCTGCGCAAGATTTGTGGAACTTTACAACAAATCCGATTACGAAATTTCACTTTTCCAATTTAATTTGAACTATTATAAAAATGACACCTCAAACGCAAAAACTTGCACAATAGAGGATTTCAAATTTCTAAAACCTCAAGAATATCTCGTTTTAACGGCTGACAGTCTGAATATTAAAGAAAACTATAATTCCGGAAATTATTTCATTCAGTTGAAAAACTTTCCGGCATTGGATTATAAAAGCGGAATTTTAAGCCTCAAAAATTCTCAAAACAATACTCTCGATTCGGTTTGTTATAACCAAAATATGTACGGCAATTTTTTCAGCGACATCAGCGGAATATCTTTGGAACGCAATAGTTCGGAAGATTTTTCATCGGATTCTTCAAATTGGAAACCATGTTTGGAAAGTTACGGATTTGCAACTCCGGGCTTAAAAAATTCTTTTTCACAAGATAAAGAAAAAGATGAAGACCTTTCATCAATGATAATAGTTGAAAATCAACTCTTTAGACCCGAAGATGAAGAAAATCCATATACGTTAAAATTCAATTTTGAAGATTTTGAAAACGTTATCAACATTTCCGTTTATGACGAAAGAGGCATCAAGAAAAAAACTTTAACAGCCGATTATATTTCGGGCAAACACGAAGAATTCTTTTGGAACGGTCTTGATGAAGATTCAAAACGCTGCAAAACAGGAATTTACATTGTTTTAATTAAAATCATACAAAAAAACGGCAAGGAAAACATTTTCAAAAAAGTTTGCGTAATTTCAAGCGAGGGAAAATAAAATTTGTTTTTTAGAAAAAACGTTTTATTTTTGTCAAAACAAACTTTGGTATTATCATTGCGCTGATAATAAAAAAAATAAATTTTAGCATAATAAACAATTAACTTATGGATACAACCGTACTAAAATGCCCCGGCTGCAATTCTCCCCTACCCTACAACGCTGAAAAAAAGTTGTGGAAATGCGAATATTGCGGTTCAGAATTCAATAGGGAGCAAATTTTGGAATTAACGAAACAGAAATCGGATACAGATACGGACATCAAAAAGCCCGAATATAAGGAAGAATTGGAAACTCCCGATCCCGAACAACCCGAACTCAACCTTTACCGTTGTCAAAATTGCGGTGCTGAAATGGTTGCCGACCAAAACACGTCATCAACATTTTGCGTTTATTGCGGAAGCACGGGAATTTTGAAATCAAGACTTGAAGGCAAATTCCGGCCGAAATATATCATTCCATTTTCAAAAACCAAGGAAGACGCAATTGCAGCTTATAACGGTTTGAGAAAAGGGCGTTTCCTTGCACCTAAAGAGTTCGGCGAAAAAGAAAACATAGAAAAAATAACTGGAGTTTATATTCCGTTTTGGCTTTATGACGGCTTTTCGCAAGGCCTTGTTGAAGGTGAAAGACATGATAAAACGTCTTGGCGTTCAGGAGATTACATTTATACTAAAACTGACGTTTACTACGAACTCAGAGCAGGAAGCGAAGCATTTGAAAAAGTGCCCGCTGACGGCAGCGAAAAATTCGATGATGATTTAATGGACTCAATTGAGCCGTTCAAACTTGAAGAGTTAGAGCCTTTCAACTATTCGTATTTGTCGGGCTTTTTGTCTGAGAAATACGATGTCGGAGCCGAAAAAGATCAAGAACGCGCAAGTCTGAGAATGAATAATTCATTAAAAGAATCACTCTATTCAACAATCAATGGCTCTCTTGTCTCTCCCAAGGAAAGAATTAACTGTTCGATAGAGAAAGTAGAGTATGCCTTATTGCCGGTTTGGATGCTCAATACGTTTGTAAATGGGAAAGCGCATACATTTGCAATGAACGGTCAGACGGGAAAAATAATTGGTGATATTCCTGTTGATTCCAAAAAGTCGATATTATACTTATTATTCCTTACGGCATTAGGCTTCGGTATCGGAGCGTTAATTGATTATATTTTCTTTTAAGAAAAAAGGAGGAAAAAAATGAAAAAAATTTTTTCAATAATATTTTTAATTCTCGTCAGTTCAATAAGTTTTGCTCAGCAAGACATGTACTCTATCGGAAAGAGAACTCAAGCTAATCCTTACGTTAGTAAATTTGAGGCAACCTTCGAAAATATGGAGTACATTCTTTCAACACCTTATGTTGATACAGCATACAAAATTTACGATTATGCGAATGTTTTACCAGAATCAAAACGCAGGGAAATCAGAAGACGCTGTCAAGAATTTATCAACAAAACCGGTCTTGGCATTGCAATCGTAATCGTTAACGGTGTTGATCATCCAACTTTCAATCGATTTTCATCGCAAGAAACTTTTATTCAAGACTTTTACGATTACAACGATTTCAAGTGGAACGGTGTAATGATGCTCTTGAACATTGCCCCGGAGGCTACAAAACATCATTCTATTTATGATGCCGGCAATCTACACGAATGGGATTTTATTGGTTCAAGACTTGAAGAATATGGCCCGGAAATGAAAGCGCGTTATAACTCAGGAAATTATTACGACGATATAATGTGGTTTATAGAGCATGTTGAGGAGGATTATCTTTATGATATTTCGTTTCCATTTTGGAAATGCCTTATATTTGCGGTTATTTTCGGACTAATATTTTGGGGTGCTCACCTCTCTAAATACAAATTGAAACATATAGCCACGAGTGCTAACAATTATAAAAAAGCAAACTCGTTCAAATTGACACAAAACCGCACGGATTTTGTCAGAACATTTACGACTAAGACTTATTCTCCAAAGAGTTCGGGTTCATCTCACGGCGGACGCGGCTCTTCAGGCGGAGGACATTCAGGCGGAAGTTTTTAAGGGAAAAAAAAGAAAAAAAATCCGTATATACCTTTAATAAAAAAATGCGTATATACGGATTTTTTCCATTTTTTTATATAATTTTGTGAGATATATTTATTTTTTTACATTAACTCAATTATGAAAAAAACATTTTTAATTATTCTTTTTGCGTTAATAAGTTTTAGTATTAACGCTCAAGTTTCGCCTTTGAGTGTAAAAGGCACTAACATCGTTGATGACAAAGGTAATATCGTTCATTTACGCGGCGTAAGTTTTTCTTGGCACAACTGGTGGTCTCAATATTACACTGCCAATATGGTCAATGAAATGAAAAACTCTTGGCACTGCAACATTGTAAGAGCCTCAATAGGCATAGGTCCCTCAAACGATTATGTACAAGACCCTCAAAAAGGTCAAAGTTGTTTGGATTCAGTGGTTTTAGCGGCGATAAAACAAAATCTATATGTCATAATTGATTTTCATGCCCATGAACTAAACACAAAGGTGGCCGCAAGTTTCTTTAAGAAACAAGCAAAAAAATACGGCAGTTATCCAAATGTAATTTTTGAACTTTTCAACGAGCCGGTCAATCAGCCATGGTCGGAATTAAAAGAATATGCTCAAAACATCAGTAAAATAATCAGAAAATATTCTAAGAATATAATTTTGATGGGCACGCCGCAATGGTGTCAGCAAATTAACCTTGCAATAAATAACCCAATAAAAGGCATTGATAATCTGATGTATACATTTCATTTTTACGCTAATACGCACAAAGAAGTATTAAGAGAGTCAATGGAAAAAGCCTTAAAAGCAGGTGTTCCGGTTTTCATCTCTGAATGTGGTGCAATGAGTGCGGACGGTAACGGTGAAATCAATGAAGAAGAATTTGGTAAATGGATTGATCTCGCTGAATCATATAATATTGCCGAAATTTTTTGGTCGATAGCAGACAAAGAAGAAATTTGTTCGGTGCTCAAACCCAACACAAATCCGTATCTGCCGTTAAAAGATCATGACATAACGGAATGGGGACTTTTCGTAAAGAAATATCTTTTAGAACATAATAAATAAAAAAATTAGGGCGGACTAAAAAATCCGCCCATTTTTTTTATTTTGCAAAAGTAAGTTCGTCAATAAGTCGCTTACATTCACCGTATTTTTCGATTATAAACAATACATAGCGAATATCAACATTGATACAACGTTGCAAATCAGGATTGAAAACCCAGTCTGAACTCATAGATTCGCTGTTACCGTCAAATGCCAAACCGATAAGATTGCCTCTACCATCAATTACGGGACTTCCTGAATTACCGCCGGTGATGTCGTTGTTGGTCAAGAAACAAGTGTGCATCGTACCGTCCTTGTCAAGATAACGTCCGAAATCTTTGTTCAAAATAAGGTTCTTGAGCTTTTTAGGTACGTCAAATTCGTAATCACCCGGAATCTCTTTCTCCAAAATACCAGTCGTAGTGGTAAAATAACTCATTTTAACACCATCCTTCGGATTGTAAGGTTTTACTGTACCGAAAGTTATACGCTCGGTAAAATTAGCGTCAGGATAAACCAAAGCTCCGGCATTCATCTCGTTAGTACCTTTGACATAAAGTCTGCGGGCCGAAGAAAGTTTCTCTTTGTTGGCTCTGTACTCTCCTGAAAGTTTGAAATATACATTCAAAACATCAAAAAGAGCTTTTATAGCCGGATCGTTTTTCATCAACTCGCCGCTGTCATCGTCCATAACAGAAAGAAGTCCTTCTTTTGAAGTAAATTTTGAGGTAAAAAGATTATCAACAACGGTTTTCGTGTCAGCACCTTTTATAAATTCTGGCCAATACTCCTCTTCAATATCCTGTTTGTAAAGGTCAATCATAGCAAGAGTAGATTTGTAATCGGTACTTTTGCTATAATCTTTGTAAAATGTTTTGATGTCATTGCCGATTTTGTCGGAATCTACATCGCCGTTAAAAGCCGAAACTACCGTGTATGCAATGTCCGTCAATTCCATACCCGTTAAGAAACATTCCAAAACGTAGGTATAACGTTTCGTGTTTTCACGGCTGTTCTCGCAAACTTCTTTTATAGATGACAAAACATTTTCGTATTCTTTTTTACGGTTTTGGTCAGAATTGTACCAATTAGTAAATTTTTTCTCGGTATCTGCTTTGAATTCAGGAATTTTCAAAGCTTTAAGACTCTTGTTCGCCTCAATGGATTTTTTCCAATAATTAGAAGAATGTGCAAATTTAGTTGCATATTTGATTCTGATTTCGTCATATTTTTCCATGTCAGCCATCAAAACATCCTGACGGATTCCTCTGATTTTAGCACGGTAAGCGTTAGCATCCATGTCGTTAAAAATTTCATAACTCGTTGAATATCTAACTGTTGTACCGGGAAATCCCATTACCATTGCAAAATCACCTTCCTTATAACCTTTTAAACTAATAGGCAAGTGATGTTTAGGTTTGAAAGGAACGTTATCTTTGGAATATTCAGCGGGTTTGCCATCCTTTGTAGCGTAAACCCTAAAAACCGAAAAGTCGCAAGTATGTCTGGGCCACATCCAGTTGTCGGTATCAGCACCAAATTTTCCGATTGCATCAGGAGGCGTACCTACAAGACGTACATCGTTGAAAACAAGATAAATACACATATAATAAGCATTACCTTCAAAAAAAGGTTTTATCTCGATTTGGTAAGATTCTGATTCAGGAAAATCCTTGCCGTATTTCTCTGTAAGTTCGTTAATATTATTTTTCACAATTTCCTGACGTTTTTTCTCGTCCAAATCCGAGGTAAGTCCGTTTGTTACTTCATCGGTAACATCACGAATCTCCTGAAGAAAACTTACGTAAAGATCCGGAGTCGGAATTTCTTCGTCAAAAGATTTTGCCCAAAAACCATCTTTCAAATAATCATGCTCCAAAGAGCTGTGCTGCTGTATACTTTGATAACCGCAGTGATGATTAGTGAAAATCAAACCCTTGTCGGATACAATTTCGCCGGTGCAATAACCGCCAAAAACAACGATTGCATCTTTCAAAGAAGATTTCTGAACGCTGTAAATATCCTCCGGTTTCAATTTGAAACCTTGCGCTTTCATTTGCTTGTAGTTTTTGCCAATCATGTTCAAAAGCCACATACCTTCATCGGCTCTCGCCCAAGAAAAGGCTAAAACCGAAATCAAAGACATTAAAATTAACTTTCTAAAATTCATTTCGCTTAAATTATTATTTTTATAAAACTATAATTATCTCATCTATTTATCCGCCCGCCAATTATTATTGCTTAAATCAGCATCAGGAATTCTTTCGTTTCCAATTTGTATAAATTCAATATCTTTTTTAACAGACATATTCACAACATTATTGCCGCCCGCCCAACAAAGAGCGTTTCGCTCAATAATTTCGGTAGTACCGTCTTTATAATTAATTTTCAAGTATATAGGCAACATTATAGAGCCTTTATTTTCTATCGTTATAACATTATCCTTAACCTGAATAACAGCCAAATCAGGAACTCCTGTTATAAAAAACCAAGAATAAAAAAACTCTTTCAGATTAAGGGATGAAACGTGTTCGCAAAAATTGAAAAAATCATACGGGTGAGGATGTTTTCCTATCCAATTCAAAGTAAATTCTTTCAATATTTTTGACATAACCTCCTCTCCTACAATATCTTCCAAAAAAGTATAAGCCAACTGCGGTTTGTAATAGGAATTAATAGTATAAACCCACAAATCGGTTTGCGAATAAGAAGGCGTCATAACGGGGACATTATCGTCAGAGCCTTGAGAATAAAGCATATTTCTAACGGCTGAAGTTATAATATCCCTATGTTCAAAATTATTGTTTTGAAAAGTTTGCGGCACAAACATCGTAAGTCCCTCATCCATAAAAGCATAACGGTTCTGATACATTCCCGTCATAAAAGGAAAATAACTATGAGTTACCTCATGTGAAGTCGTAAAAAAATCATCGTCATAATTATTGTCAAAATCCTCATTAACCATCATCGGGAACTCCATTCCACCACTACCTTGAAAAATCGTCATGTGTGAATAAGGATACGGAACATTCGGACGCTGATTACTCAAATAATCCAATGTCTTATTAACCATATCCAAAACGCCTTTGAACCTGCCGTCAAAATAAACTACGGAAGTTTTAGTTCTCGGCTTTTTTGGTGCAACCTGCAGCGATGACATCGTCCAATTGACCTCATTAGAACAAGCAAAAACAAAATCAGGAACGGAATCCGCTTTGAAATGCCACGTATTTTGAGATTGTTTTAAAACCGCACTGCGATTTTGAGGCGTTATAATATCAATTTTAGCATTAGTGCGCGAAGCCTTATCTATTAAAGTGATAATATTTTTGTTAAAAATCTGATCCCTGTTTTGAAGTTCGCCCGTGGCCCAAACACATAGATTATCAGCAATAGTCAAATTAACATCGTAATTGGCAAACTCAAAAAGAAACTCTTCGTTTCCTGAATGATTGATTCTGTCCCAGCCATAAATATCGTCATAAACGGCAATCTGAGGATACCAATACGGAATAAACCATGAATTCTCTCTATATTTTCC
>Ga0310695_10006488_pt1 | contig 19290 bp, 14 predicted proteins | sample RumenRJG_04DNA_FD_203882 | JGI IMG/M metagenome (GOLD analysis project Ga0310695, IMG submission 203882) | Bovine rumen microbial communities from Lethbridge, Alberta, Canada - RJG_04 (v2) (version 2) | ecosystem: Host-associated > Mammals > Digestive system > Stomach > Rumen | place: Canada...
TATTCATCGGTGGTCCAGTATGGTGGGGTACTTATCCACAAGTGATGTTTACCTTCTTCAAGAAGCATGAGGGCGACCTGAAGGGCAAGACCGTCATTCCTTTCACCACGCACGAAGGCTCAGGATTAGCCAATTGCGTGGAGGACGTGAAGGCTGCCTTCCCTGGTGCAAATGTCGCAAAGGGCTTCAGCATCTATGGCCACGAGGTGCGCACAGAAAAGAAAAAGGTTGAAAAGTGGTTGAAGAGCCTCACCCCCAGCCCCTCTCCAAAGGGCGAGGGGAGTAAATAGATTATTCGTTTAATTAGTGAAATTCATGGTTAAAAAGATGGAGTACATAAAACTATACAATGGTGTTCAGATGCCGACATTGGGCTACGGCGTGTTTCTGGTGAGCCCTGACGAGTGTGAACGATGCGTGACGGATGCGCTGAGCGTAGGCTATCGGCTGATAGACACGGCACAGGCCTACCAGAATGAGGAAGGCGTTGGTAATGCCTGGCGCAAGAGTGGCATCAAGCGCGAAGATCTGTTTCTCGTGACAAAAGTATGGATATCCAATGCTGGTGAAGAAAAGGCCGCCAAGAGCATCGACGAGAGTCTGCGTAAGTTGCAGACGGAGTATATCGACCTGCTGCTTATCCATCAGGCCTACGGCGATGTGTTCGGCATTTGGAGAGCTATGGAGAAGGCTTATCGTGCTGGCAAGGTGCGTGCCATCGGTGTGAGCAACTTCCAGGCAGGTCGTTTCTTCGACTTTGCCCACTATGTTGAGGTGAAGCCGATGGTGAACCAGTTGCAGTGCAACACACTCATCCAGCAGATGGGCATCGAGGCTATCCACGCTGAGTTTGGTACGAAGATGATGGCGTGGGGACCGCTTGGCGGACAGGGCGTCGACGGCATCGTGAAGAGCGAGGCGCTGGCAGCTATCGGAGCCAAATATGGTAAGACAGCTGCTCAGGTCGCCCTCCGCTGGCTCACCCAGCGCGGCATTGTGGCTATTCCCAAGTCGAGCCATAAGGAGCGTATGGCGCAGAACTTCGACGTCTTCGACTTCTCGTTGAGCGATGCCTATATGGCCCAGATTGCTCAGATGAACCAGCACGACACGGGCACCATCAACTTCGGCGACCCGCAGTTTGTGAAATACCTCATACAGAATTACGGATAAAAAATAGAATACGACCATGTTAGGTAATTTTTCTTATTACAACCCCACCAAACTGTATTTTGGTGATGAGTCCCTGAACTTCCTCAAGGACGAACTGAAGGGCTACGGCCCCGTGGTGCTGCTTAACTACGGTAGCGGCAGTGTGAAGCGCAACGGTATCTACGACCAGGTGATTGCCATCTTGAAAGAGGCAGGCAAGACTATCGTTGAGAACCCTGGCGTGATGACCAATCCCACTTTGGAGAAACTACGCGAGGGTGTGACGATAGCCCGTGAGAACGATGTGGATCTGATTCTGGCCCTCGGCGGCGGCAGCGTGTGCGACTACTCGAAGGCTGTGGCGGCATCGGCCTATTTCGAGGGCGACTATTGGGACAAGTTCTGGCTGAAGCAGGAGAACCCTGCTGAGGACCAGCGACTGCTGCCCGTGGCATGCATCCTGACGATGGCAGGGACAGGCTCTGAGATGAACGCTGGTACGGTGATAACCGATGCTGAGCATAGGTTCAAGGTGGGCCATGTGTTCGACAGTCGTCTGATGCCGAAGTTTTCCATACTCAATCCGAAGTTCACGATGACCGTGCCCGAAAACCAAATGAAGGCAGGCATCTATGATATCATGAACCACATCATGGAGCAGTATTTCTCCGACTTTGACGACAACACCAGCGACTATCTGGCAGAGGGTTTGATGCGCTCGGTGATTCATAGCAGTCGCATTGCCGTGAAGAATCCGCAGGACTACGAGGCCCGCTCGAACATCATGTGGACCGCCACGTGGGCGCTGAACACCCTCATCGGACTGGGCAAGCAAGAAGACTGGATGGTGCACATGATGGGTCACAGCGTGGGAGCCTGGACCCACGCCCCTCACGGCTATGCGCTGGCCTCGGTGTCGCTGGCGTACTATCGTCGGGCGATGAAAGAAGGGTTGCCCAAGTTTGTGCGTTTTGCCAAGAACGTGTGGGGCATCGTTGGTGAGGGTCAGAGCGACGAACAGAAGGCCGAAGCCGGTCTGCAGGCTCTGAAAGGTTGGATGCTGGAGATGGGTCTTCCTTTGACGATCAGCGAACTGGGTGCCACAGAGGATATGCTTCCCGGCATCACGGAGACCACCGTGGTCTATCCCGCCGGCTATCTGAATCTGACGAAAGAGGACGTGACAGAGATTTTGAAGGAGAGTATATAAGGATAATACCACTTATATTGCAGAATCTGTAATAATGGTAAGTCAATCCGTAAATTGTTTAGCATATTGTAACGAAAATTGCCGTACCTTTGCACCCTGTAAACAGGTCGCGTTTCCAACGGCGTTTCGGCATAGCTAAAGCAAACTGGACTCTGCTCGTGGCGGTTGGGAACACAGTATGGAGAAGCCCCATCTCCCTAAATAGAGGGGGAGTAAATAGAATTAGGATGAAAAAGATTTGGACTATTATATTAGCGACGATGATTGCAACAGCAACAATGGCTCAGGGGGTGATAGATGTGCATAGCCACATCATCACTCCTGAGTTCTTGTCTGCTTTAGAGCATGAAGGCCGGTTGATGGACGAGGGATTCCCTCTGCCAAAATACGATGTGGACAATCATCTGAAGTGGATGGAAGAAGCTGGCGTGCAGACATCGGTCCTGACCTTAGTGGCTCCACAGCCGACATCAGCCGACGCCGTGAGACAGGCAAACGAAGCGGCGGCCCGCATCAAGAAGGAGCATCCAAACAGATTTAAGTTCTGTGCCGCCTTGCCCCTACCTGACGTGAAAGCTTCTATCCGGGAAGTCATCTATGCACTCGACACACTGAAAGCCGACGGCATCAAACTGGCCACAAACGTTGGTGGGCAATATCTTGGTGCGCCAGAGCTCGACACGCTTTTCTCTGTCTTGAATGAGCGACGGGCAGTCATCATCCTGCATCCCCACCGTCCGGAGCCTGTCAATCGTCAGGTGATGCAGCAGACACCACTTGCCATGCAGGAATACCTCTCAGAGACTACCCGTGCCGTATCTAACATGATTTCACGAAATGTATTGGCTCGCTATCCAAACGTGAAGGTGTTGGTGCCGCATTGCGGAGCGTACCTGCCCTTGGCTATTCCACGCATGAAGTCGTTGACTCCCGTGATGCAAAAGAACAAGATGCTGGGTGAAATAGATTATGAAGCCAACCTCGCAGCCCTCTATTACGACCTCGCTGGGGCACACTCGCCAGAAGTTATCCGATTGTTGCTCACTATCACCACTCCCGACCATCTGCTCTACGGCTCCGACTATCCCTATGTCGCCCCACAAGTGCTCACGCAGAGTCTTGCAAGGATGAAGCAGTATTTAAGTGACGAGAGAGACCTCGCACCCTTTCGCGAGATGATATTGTGGAAGAATGCTCAGTGGTTGTTTGCTCAAACGGGAGAAAAGCCATCTTCTGTGGTTCCCAATACTGGCTCGATGATAGTCCGCCTGGCTGAAATTGAGGTCTATCCGCAGCACCTCAAGGAGTATCTTGAATTTGCCAACGAGGTGGATCGCCTGAGTGTGGAACGAGAGCCGGGTGTCGTCTGCCTGTTCCCGATGCAGAGTGCTGAGGACTCTACAAAGATTCGCATTCTCGAAATCTACGCCTCCGAAGAAGCCTATCAGCAGCACTTGAAGACAGATCACTTCCAGAAATACAAGCAGGGCACGCTCCACATGGTGAAAGACCTGAAACTGCCCACCATGGAGTCACTAGACCCAGAGACAATGAAACTCATATTCAAAAAGCAGAGATAATATGGAATACGTGAAACTTGGGAACACAGACCTGCGTGTTCCGCACAACCTCTCTGGCGTGATGGCTGTCAACAAACCTGTTATGAGTGAAGAACCTGTATGGGTCGCAGCAAAAAGAAATAAGTAACACAGAAATACAATGAAAAGAATTGTAACAATTTTAATCGCAACAATGACGATGATAACAACAAATGGTCAGACGCTGACTGAGCGTCAGGACGAGCGGAACAGCGAGAACCCTCAAACTTGTTTGGAAGGCCAAGTCGTGACGCTCGAAGAAAGAGTCAAGGGATTGGCGGCGTGTGCCTGCCTGATGGCTCAGGGTGATATGGAACGATTGGAGTCTGCTGTGAAGATGGCACTCGATGGTGGTGTAACCATCAACGAATTGAAGGAGGCTTTCTCACAGCTCTATGCCTACACGGGATTCCCCCGAAGCCTAAACGCGCTGGGGGTGCTGAGCAAGGTGCTGGAAAACAGACAGGCGAACTGGCAAGAGGGTAAGCCTTGGACCCGCCCTGCTGAGTGGGGCAATGCCAAAAAGGCCTATGAACTGGGTGTGAAAAATCAGACGCAGCTCTCAGGACAGCCCTTCAACTACACCTTCTGCCCGCAGGACGACTACTACCTGAAGTCGCACCTCTTCGGCGACATCTTTGCTGGCGAGGGGCTCTCTGCTGCCGACCGCGAGATAGTGACCGTTGCTGCACTGAGCGGTCTCGAAGGCGTAGCGCCCCAACTCGCTGCCCATAAGAAGGGCGCGGTGAACATGGGCAACTCGCAGCAGTTGGTTGAAGAGCTCTGCCGCTGGCTCAGTGACGAGGGCTACCCCCTGAGCACCAAGTGGCCCAAGGGCGAGCGTAATCCATATGGCAAGTATTTTATAGGGCAGAGTTATCTGGCCGATGTGAGCGGTGGCGTGATGAATGTGACTTTTGAACCTCGCTGTCGTAACAACTGGCATATTCACCACAAACAGGTACAGGTGTTGATTTGCGTCGCTGGTCGCGGCTGGTATCAGGAATGGGGTAAGCCCGCAGTAGAAATGACTCCAGGCACAGTCATTGCCATCCCTGCCGAAGTGAAGCACTGGCACGGAGCCCAGAAGGACTCATGGTTCCAGCATCTTACCTATCACAAAGATGTTCAGGAGGGAGCCAGCAACGAATGGTGTGAGCCTGTAGATGATGCTGCCTATGATGCATTGAAGTAATCATTGAAAGCGACTCACTAAACGCTTGCAAATTTGCGTTATTTTAATAAACGAACAGGAATGTTCAAACTGCAAGGGTAGATAGGGGCGATATGAAGCTTCGATATATGGGAATAGACATAATTCTGGCTAAAGATTTGATGGATTGATTTAATATTTGTATTTTTGCACAAAAATACATATACAATGAGCAAGAGCTATCATTCGAAAAAGAAGTACAGTCAACGGATTGGGGAGATAGATCGAACTCGGAAGATGCAATCTGTCGAGAGTGGCATCACAGTGCTTTCCACCCTGAATCAGATGTATAATGGCTACGGAAAGGCATCGGAAAGCCTCTCCAGACATCCATCAGGGACGAAAGCGTCTGGTCTTAGGCAAAGATTGAAAGGTAAGAATCGAGTGGCTGATTTAAGGGAACGTTTTGGCGAAGCAGAATCACAAAGTTCTCGTCTAAGGAAGCAACGTAAAGACGTCAATCATTCCGTCCGCTTAAAGGCTAAGAAGAATCTTCGCACGATGATGAACGACCTTGGAGAAGACAAAGAAACAATATAGATTGGTATATGGCGTTCCGATCATTATGCAACTGACCCTGTAAATTCCTATATAACAAGAATGATGAACATAGAAGACTATCGCGAGTATTGCTTGTCGCTGAGCGAAGATGTGGAGGAAAAACTTCCATTTCAGAAGTTTAAGAATGGAGAGGGCGTCTTGGTGTTCTATGTGTCAGGACACATGTTCTCATTCTTCGATTGCAATGATTTCTCTGTCATTTCGCTTAAATGCCAACCAGAACGTATCGAGGACTTGAAAGCGCAGTATGCGTGTATTGGGAATCCGTACAACGAATCTCCCAAACACTGGATAGGCATCGATCCTAAGGAGGCGTCAGATGGCTTACTGAAGGATCTGACACGAAACTCTTTTGAAATCGTAAAGGCGAAATACCAGAAGGCGAAGAAAAGTTGATATGGCGTGAGGTGGGCGTTTTGTAGAGATTCGCTCAGTTTGTCGTGCCCGTTAGCTGTTGTAGAAAAGTCCGCAGACGAGCGTCAGGTATTCGGGAATGCGCCCGTTGTGGCTCCATTTGATGTCGATGCCGAGCAGTTGTTGTGTGGTCTTTCCGATATCGAAGCCGAGTGCTTCGAGCGAAGGTCGCACCCGGTCGGGATGTCGACAGGGCTTTCCTGCGATGCGGGCGCAGGGCGTATCTCCGCAGTATGGGCATTTGCCCACAAACCCGCACGCCAATCCTTGAAGTTTTTTTTCGTCGATGAGGAGTTGCTTGTTGAGTTCGCTAATCACGGGTTCCGTGAGTTCGTTGGCCACACTGAGGGGCAGGGTAGGGTCATCGGGCGTGATTTTTACTCCGATGATGCGTATTTTGTTGTATTTCCGAATGACGGCGAGGGGCTGGAAATCAAAGGGAGGGCACCCATACCGCCGCCCGTAGTTTTTACATTCCTGGCAGAACGGCAGGAAGTGGTCAGCGCGATGGTAGTTCTCCACGTAGGAGTTCACGTCGGTCTCGGTGGAGAAGTATTCGGTGTTGTAGGGGTGCATGGGCGAGAAATCTTCGAGGAGCGGTGAGTGAGGAGCGAGGAGTGAGATTACTTTTTGAATGTGAGGAGTGAGAGGGGGTGGTGACCTCCCCTAACCCTCCGAGCCTCACCCCCAGCCCCTCTCCAAGGGGAGAGGGTAGCTTGGGAGGGGGACTGATTTGTTCTGTTACCTCTTGTAGGAGGGGAACGTAGGGTGATTTCTTGTAGGAGGGGGACGTAGGGTTCAGGCCAGTCGGCGCAGCATTTCGAGGAAAACCTTCCAGATGTCTTCGATGGTTTTGAGTTCCACGCGTTCGCTGGTGGAATGTGGCTCCACGATGCGTGGTCCGATGCTGGCCATTTGGATGCCTGGGAATTTCTGTACAAAGAAGCCTGCCTCCAATACGAAGTGCATAGCGACCAGGCGCGGTCGCCAGCCCAAGATATCGTTGAAGACATCGGCGGTCATGCGAAGAAAGTCGGATTGCGGGTTCTCTTGCCAGGCTGGGGCTTCCATCACGAGTCGCGTTTCAGCGCCCTGACGCGTGAACGTCTCGGCGATTTCGTGGCCCAAATGAATCATGTCTTGGTCGACAAAGCTGCGCGTATGGGTGGTGACGAGCAGATGGCGGTCTTCCATGATGATGCGTCCCACATTGTTCGAAGTCTCAACAGTACCCTCCATCTCCTCGCTCATCTTCACGACGCCTTGTGGTGTGAGCTCCAGGCATTTCATTAGGGCGATGATGGCCTTGTGGTTGATCACCGTAGGCTGAGCCTCGCAGGGACGTATGGAGCAGCGCATGTTGGGGTCGGTGTTCCCATAATTCTCCTTGAGCCATTCGTTCATGCACTTTTCCTGTTGCTCGACAAACTGGTCTGAACCGTCTTTCGGAACACAGACGACAATTTCGGCCGAAGAACCAATCGAGGCATTGGCCTCGCCTACGCGGATGAACGACACTTCGACGTCAACCTCGTTGAGGATGGCGGCAAGGATGGCCCATGAGGCAACGGTAGCACTGATGCGCCCCTTGTTGATGTCGACGCCAGAGTGTCCGCCCAGGCCTCCGGCGAAGGTGATGCGATACCATGCCATCTCCTCCCTTGGTGCGGGAACGAGGCGCATGGGCAGGCGGTGCTCCTGCATATAGGCGCCGGCTGCTCCGATGGTGATGGTGTCGTAGTCTTCAGAGTCGAGGTTGATGACTTTGCGTCCACGAATGAAGTCGTTGGCAAGGTTTGCGGCTCCCGACATGCCATCTTCTTCGTTGGTAGTGGTGATGACCTCCAACGGCCCGTGTACGATATCGTCGTTCTCCAAAACGGCTAAGGCCATGGACAGTCCGATACCGTTGTCGGCGCCGAGCGAAGTTCCACGTGCCTTCATCCATCCGTTGTCGACGTAGGCTTCGATGGGAGCGGTGAGCGGATTGTTCATTCCCACACACACCATATCCATGTGGTTGAGGATGACGACAGGCTCTGCCTGTTCATGACCAGGGGTGGCAGGCTTCCGGATGACCACACAGTTGTGGGCATCGCGGAGGTATGACAAGTGCAGCTTTTCTGCAAACTGGCACAGAAAGTCGGCCACGCGTTCTTCGTGGTGCGAAGGCCGGGGAATAGCGTTCAGCTGTTTGAAGATGCTGAATACACGCTCTGTCGTAGGTAGGTTCATCATGTTTATTTTTTTTCTTGATCATTAACTCTTTGACCTCCCCTAACCCCTCCTGTAGGAGGGGGACTGATTAGTATTGTTGCCTCCTGTAGGAGGGGGATTGTAAATACCACTCCATAAGGAGTCTGACGCCGTCTTCTATCTCCACTTTGTGGGTCCATCCCAGGCTGTGGAGTTTTTCTACGTCAATCAGTTTACGCAGGGTGCCATCAGGTTTGGAGTCATCGAAACAGATGGTGCCCTCGAACGCAAGGGTTTTCGCCACGAGGGTAGAGAGCTCGCGGATGGTGAGTTCCTTGCCTGTCCCCACGTTGATGTGGCAGTTGCGTATCTCGCCCAATTTTGGAATGGCTCCTCCACGTCGTTCCGAGAGGTCGCGGTGGACGTCTCCGCCGGTGGCGGCCCCATAGTGAACGGCCGAATACTTATCGAGACCGATGATGTCCTTGAAGTCAACATTCAGCAGAATGTGAACGCTGGCATCGGCCATATCTTCGCTCCAAAGGAACTCACGCAGGGGAGAGCCCGTTCCCCAAAGCTCCACCTTATTATCAGAGATGCCATACTTGGCCAGAACGTCAAGGACTTTTTGGCGAGGTGAGAGGTGTCGGGGATTGCAAATCCCCTCCATCGTGAGAGGTGACTCCATCGTGAGAGGTGAGAGAAGGCCTTCGCCTGTAATGCCTTCCACGGGTCGCTTGTTGAGGTCGCTCTGGATCTCTTCCCAGCGCTCTTCATGGATGAGCTTGGCGAGGTAGATTTTACGCATCATGGCTGGCAGCACGTGAGAGTTCTCTAAGTGGAAGTTGTCGTTGGGACCATAGAGATTGGTGGGCATCACGGCGATGTAGTTGGTGCCGTATTGCAGGTTGTAGGATTCGCACATTTTCAGGCCGGCAATCTTGGCGATGGCATACGGCTCGTTGGTGTATTCCAGGGGCGACGTCAGCAGGCAGTCCTCCTTCATGGGCTGTGGCGCATTCTTCGGATAGATGCAGGTGCTGCCAAGAAAGAGCAGCTTCTTCACTTGGTGGCGGTAGGCCTCGCTGATGACGTTGCATTGCATCTGCATGTTCTGCATGATGAAGTCGGCCCGATAGAGCGAGTTGGCCATGATGCCGCCGACGAAAGCGGCCGCCAACACTACGGCGTCGGGTTGCTCATCGTCGAAGAATCGGCGCACGGCCAGCTGGTCGGTCAGGTCGAGTTCGCGGTGAGTGCGTCCTACGAGATTTGTATAGCCCCGTTTCAAGAGGTTGTCCCAAATGGCAGACCCCACCAGCCCGCGATGGCCTGCCACATATATTTTACAGTCTTGGGTAATCATTTTTTTTGGATGAGGGATGACTAACATTAACCTGTGGGTGGCGGGGAAACCCGCCACTTACACAACAAGGATTATTTGACGATGCCCTTTTCAAGGTATTCAGCCAGATTGGTGCGCACTTGGTCGCTGGCGCGCTCTACAGCCACCTGTTCCATATCGTGGTCGACCATCAGCTTGACCAGTTCCTCGAAGCTTGTCTTGTTCGGATTCCAACCCAATTTGGCACGAGCCTTCGTCGGGTCGCCCCAGAGGTTGACCACATCGGTAGGACGGTAGAAGTCGGGCGACACCTCCACGAGCACTTTGCCTGTGGCTTTGTCGATGCCTTTCTCTTCAAGCCCTTTCCCTTGGAACTCCAGGCAGATGCCAACATGGTGGAAGGCCAACTGGCAGAACTCGCGCACAGAGTGTTGCACACCCGTAGCGATGACGAAGTCCTCGGCTTTTTGCTGTTGGAGGATCAGCCACATACACTCCACGTAGTCTTTGGCATAGCCCCAGTCGCGAAGCGAGTCGAGGTTGCCGAGATAGAGTTTCTCCTGCTTTCCTTGTTTGATGCGTGCGGCGGCGAGCGTGATTTTCCTGGTCACGAAAGTTTCGCCTCGTCGCTCGCTCTCATGGTTGAACAGAATGCCCGAACAGCAGTACATGTTATAAGCCTCACGATACTCTTTGACAATCCAATAGCCATAGAGTTTGGCCACAGCGTAGGGAGAATATGGATGGAATGGCGTGTTTTCGTTTTGCGGCACCTCCTCCACCTTGCCATAAAGCTCCGAAGTAGAGGCCTGATAAATGCGGCATTGGTCGGCCAGACCACATAGCCTCACGGCTTCCAGCACGCGTAGCACACCTGTGGCATCGACATTGGCCGTGAACTCAGGAGAGTCGAAACTCACCTGTACGTGGCTTTGTGCGGCCAGGTTATAGATTTCCGTGGGGCGTATCTGGCTGATGATCTGCATCAAAGCCATTGAGTCGCCCATGTGGCCATAGTGCAGATGGAAATGTGGTTTACCCTCGAGGTGAGCGATTCGCTCGCGGTAGTCCACCGACGAGCGTCGTATCATTCCATGAACTTCATAGCCTTTCTCCAAGAGGAATTCCGAAAGATATGAGCCGTCTTGGCCGGTAACGCCTGTGATGAAGGCAATTTTCCTATCGTTTTTCATTATCGCGATATTTGAGATATGTTTGTTTTTATAAGTAAATCAGTCGCGGCGGAAGATGTCGCGCGTATAAACTTTCTCCTGCACATCGTCGAGGCAGGCGTCGTAGCGGTTGGCAATGATGGCGTGCGACTGGCGCTTAAAGCTTTCCAGATCGTTCACGACACGCGATCCGAAGAAGGTTGCACCGTCTTCGAGTGTCGGTTCATAGACAATGACGGTGGCGCCTTTGGCCTTGATGCGCTTCATCACACCTTGGATGGCCGACTGTCGGAAGTTGTCGGAGTTCGACTTCATGGTCAGACGGTATACGCCGATGATGCATTCCTGTTCGCGCTTCTGGTCCCATTGTGCAGAAGCCTGATAGTAGCCAGCCTTGCGAAGCACCTGGTCTGCGATGAAGTCCTTGCGTGTGCGGTTGCTTTCCACGATGGCCGTCATCATGTTCTGCGGCACATCCTGGTAGTTGGCCAGCAGCTGTTTCGTGTCTTTGGGCAGGCAGTAGCCACCATAGCCGAACGATGGGTTGTTGTAGTGCGTGCCGATGCGGGGGTCGAGGCCGATGCCGCTGATAATAGCCTGCGTGTCAAGACCTTTGATTTCAGCATAGGTGTCGAGCTCATTGAAGTAGGAAACGCGCAGGGCCAGGTAGGTGTTGGCGAAGAGTTTCACGGCCTCAGCTTCCTTCATACCCATGAAGAGCGTGTCGATGTCGGGTTTCAAGGCACCTTCCTGCAACATCGCGGCGAAATCCTTTGCGGCTTCCTTGAGGCGTTCTACGTCGGTGACCTGCCGGATGGCGGCATTCTCTTCGTTGAAACGCTCATTGTCGATAATCTTCGGATAGCCCACGATGATGCGCGAGGGGTAGAGGTTATCGTAGAGAGCCTTGCTCTCGCGCAGGAACTCCGGCGAGAACAGCAGGTTGAAATGCTTGCCCTTGAGTTCAGGTTTCTGGGCGAACACTTGGGCATATTTCACATACAGACTACGCGTGTAGCCCACGGGAATGGTCGACTTGATGACCATCACGGCATCAGGATTGACGCTCAGCACAAGGTTGACGACGTCCTCGATGTGGTGGGTGTCGAAATAGTTCGTCACAGGGTCGTAGTTCGTGGGTGCAGCAATCACCACGAAGTCGGCATCGCTGTAGGCCCTCTTACCATCGAGCGTGGCTGTCAGTCGCAATGGTTTCTCTGACAAGTATTTCTCGATATATTCGTCTTGGATGGGCGACTTGCGTTTGTTGATGAGTTCCACCTTTTCAGGTATCACGTCGACGGCGGTCACCTGGTGGTGTTGAGCCAGCAACGTGGCGATGGACAGACCTACGTAGCCCGTTCCTGCTACTGCAATCTTATAGTCTTTCATGCTATCTAAATGCTTTATTTCTAACACTTTAACTCCTAATTCTTAACTCCAGACTCATGATACTCCTTAAACCAGCGCATGAACTCCTGCATGCCATCGTGGAGCGACCAATGGGGCTTATAGCCGCATTCCTCTTCCAAGTGGCGCGTGTCGGCATTTGTCTGGTAGACGTCGCCGGGCTGCATGGGTAGGAATATCTTCTCTGCCGGGCGGCCGTAGGCTTGTTCCAGCTCAGAGATGAAGTCCATCAGCTTCACGGGATTCGAGCAGCCGATGTTGTACACCTTGGCGGGTACGCCATGCGGGCAGTCTTCCGCTTTGGGCTGACGATCAATCACATGCATAGTGCCTTCCACGATGTCGTCGATGTAGGTGAAGTCGCGAATCATGTCGCCGTGGTTGAACACCTTGATGGGTTCTCCCTTGCTGATGGCGGTGGCAAAGAGCATGGGCGACATATCCGGTCGGCCCCACGGTCCATAGACGGTGAAGAATCTCAGCCCTGTCGTTGCAAAGCCATAGAGCTTCGAGTAGGCATGTGCCATCAGCTCGTTGCTCTTCTTTGAGGCGGCATAGAGACTCACAGGGCTGTCCACCTTGTCGTCTTCGCTGTAGGGCACCTTCTCGTTCAGGCCGTAGACACTCGACGAAGAGGCGTAGATGAGGTGACCCACCTTGTAGTTTCTGCAGGCTTCCAGGATGTTGAGGAATCCCACCAGATTGCTCTGCAGGTAGGCGTATGGGTTGGTGATGCTATAGCGCACGCCAGCTTGAGCGGCCAGGTTCACGACCTTGTCGAAATGTTCGCGCTCGAATAGCTGGTCGACACTCGCCTTGTCGTCGATGGCCAAACGGATGAAGCGGCAATGCTCGAACTTTGTGCTTTTCACTTCCTGTCCGAAGGGCAGGTCGTTGCCCTCCACCATGAATCCGCATTCACGCATACGGCCGTATTTCAGCCGTACGTCATAGTAGTCGTTGATGTTGTCGATGCCTACCACTTCGTCGCCGCGCTGGGCGAGCATGTACGTCAGTTTCGAACCGATAAAGCCTGCGGCTCCTGTCACTAATATCTTCATAATGCTAAATGCTTAATCTCTAACTCCAGATACCTTCACTTCCAGATAGCTCTCCATCGTACCGATGTCGTGTCGCTTGCCCGGCATAGGCCACGCGTGGAGTGTGCTCACACCGGCGAGGTAGCGGGCCAAGCTGCCTGGTGCATCCATGCCGCAGCCGTGATTCATGCAGTCCATGATGAGCGCCATATCCTCGCGCGCGTATATATAGAAAGGTGGGACGGCCCAATGGCTCTTGGGTTCCTTGGGCTTCTCTTCCATTTCCAAGACGCGCATGTCGTCGTCGACGGTGATGACGCCCGTGCGTTGCAGCTTCTCCTTCGATGGCTCGTTGTGGCACATGATAACCGACGTACGCTTTTCCTTGAAGTAGTCGACAAAACCTTTCAACGAGAAGTCCAACAGGTTATCACCTGCCATCACCAGCAGGTTTTCCTTTTCGGCGTTGCCCTCCTTGATGGCCAGCAGCAAATCTCTCACAGCGCCAAGCCTACTTTCGTTGGTGGTAGTGCCGTCGTCGATGATGCTGACAGGTTTTCTCAATCCCTCTTCCTTGCATTTTGCCACACGTTGCTTCGCCCATTGTTCGAAGATGTGGGCAAATTTATGGTTGGTCACCACGATGTGTTCCGTCACGTCGTCTATCGTGTCCACATCGTCCAGCAGCCGGTCGAGAATGGTCGACTGGCCTATCTGGAGCAATGGCTTGGGAAAATTCTCAGTCAGCGGATACAGCCGCGTGGCATATCCTGCCGCTATCACAATGCTTTTCATCTATCCAATGTTCAATGAATATTATCATCCTCTCGCCAGACTCAAAGAAACTCCACACCGTTGGCCAAGTCGCAGAAATATGCCTCGAACGTGCCTTTGTATTGCGGGAACTCCTTGAGGTATTCCTCCATCACGCGGTTGCGGATGGCATTTTCCTTCGTCGGGTCAACCAGCGCGATGCAGGCTCCCTTGAAACCTGCTCCGCTGAAACGTCCGCCGAAGACGCCGTCGGTCTGTCGGAGAATCTTATACAGGGCGATGAGTTCAGGAGAGCCGCACTCGTAGTTGTTCATCGAACTCTCGCAACTCTCAAACACATACTGCCCGAAGCGTTTAATGTCGCCAGCCTTCCACGCCTCCACCCCGTCGTGCACGCGGTCGCATTCCGTATAGAAATGGCGGGCACGTTTGGCGAAGCGCTGGGGCATTTGCTGCTCGTACTTTAGGAACGTCTCCTCGGGCACATCCCTGAGACGGGTGTCCTGCAGCTCTTTCAGCGGGATGTCCTCGTAGGCCTGCATAATCCAAGCCGCCGTCTTGCATTCCGCCACACGCAGGTTGTAGTCGGTGCCTGTCAGCTTGCGCGTCACGCCGCTGAAGAACACGCCGATGCGGAAGGGTAGGGGCTCATTGCCGTTTCCGAAGGGCAGTAGCTCATGCTTGCCGGTCTCAGTATCGAGATAGAGCAATTTGTCAGACTCGCACAATACCACGCAAGCCTGGTCCAGTATGCCGTTGTTCAGCCCCACATACTCGCGCTCGGCCTTTGAGGCATATCGGATCACCTGCTGGTGGTCCAGTCCCAGATTGTTCACCTTGTCCAAAGCCATGATGAACCCACACAACAAGGCTGCCGACGACGACAGACCGCCTACGGGCATCGAACCTTTCACGATGCCTCGGATGCCCGTCTTCAGCTGATAGTCCTGTTGCAGAGCCCAGAGCGCTCCACGCAGGTAGTCGCCCCAGTTCTGCTGGCGCTCATCGGCGGGACGCTGCACATTGAACGTCATCAGCCCCTCGAACGAGAGTGATGCCATTTCCACCTTGCCCGTCTCCTGGGCGGAAAACAGAAACTCTATGCCGCTGTCGAAAGCAAAGCCCGTGACCACTCCATGCTGGTGGTCGACGTGTGCTCCCAACGGGCAGATGCGGTAAGGCGAGAAGATGCGATAGAGGGCATCACCCTTGCCGAAAAACGTGCTATACGCTTGAAACAGTTCGTTCATGCCTGCAAAGGTACGAATAAGTGAGAACAATACAAAATGAAAAACCTTTTTTTTCATTTTTATTGTCGAACGTAAGTACCTTCGACGTTAGTCAAAGGCGAATAAGTGAGAACAATACAAAATGAAAAACCCTTTTTTTCATTTTTATTGTCGAACGTAAGTACCTTCGACATTAGTCAAAGGCGAATAAGTGAGAACGTGAGGATATCCTCGCTCTTTATTCACAATCTGACACTTGCTGATAGATATCCCCTAAGGTCGTTGCAGATATCAGTTGAGGCTCTCGCAGATATCAGTTGAGCTTGTCGCAGATATCAGTTGAGGCTCTCGCAGATATCAGTTGAGGAACTTGCAGATATTGATTGGGTCCCTCGCGAATAACAATGAAAACAATGAGGATGGGGGGGCGTGACAATTGTGACAAAGGACAATGCGTTTTTTTCGCGCCCACTCCAGCCGTAGCCCTCCATCGGTATTATTTGAGGGTGTGTCAAAACTCCGCCGATTGTAGGGACATACTTTTATGTATGTCCGAAAAACGCCGATGAAAGTCAATAATGCTCAGACCAACGGACATACATAAAAGTATGTCCCTACTCGCGGATAGCATTTGGCATTTTGACACATCCTCCTACACGCGGATAGCATTTGACATTTTGATACATCCTTAGGGGGAGGTCATGAAGGTCAATTGCTATATCATTGCCTATATTTTACCATATTCATTAATTCCCTTTATACCATTATCATTAATCCTTATCATACTAAATCATTAAACCTTTGATCATATACTACTCTGGTTGTATAGCAGAGTCCGCCGTTTTCGTTAGAGGTGTGCAAAAAAATGGGTTGTCCTTTTGTCACAATTGTCACGCCCCCTTGCAAAACCCTATGCATTTGCTGCTTTGTCGGTGAAATAATGTGCAATTTCAAACTTAAAGGCCGAAAAATTTTGTGAATTATAAAATAATGCTTACTTTTGCATTCGCTTGTTCAATCATGAAAATGCAACAGAGAACCTTGAAAACTAACCAATAAAGAGAAAACCGATATGTACAAGATTGAATCACACCCTATCTTAGACATCCCGCAGGGCGAGATGGTGGAATTTGTTTACGACGGAAAGAAGATTCAAGCACGCAAAGGCTATACCATAGCAGCTGCTTTACACCAAGCCGGCTACCCCGTTCACAGCCATAGCTTGGATGGCCGCAACCGAAGCCTGAATTGCGGCATTGGCAAGTGCGGGGCCTGCGAGATGCTTGTCGACGGACAGGTGCGCCGCATCTGCATCACCAAAGTCGACGGCGTGAAGGAAGTCCGCCGCATCGACAGCGGAGAGTGCGAGGTGCCCGAGGTACGCCCTCAGCCGGCACGCGAGGTGAAAGTGTATAAGACGCAGGTGGCCATCATTGGTGCCGGACCGGCCGGATTGGCTTGCCGCGAGCAGTTGAACGCCTTTGGCATCGACAACATCGTCGTCGACAACAACAGCAAGATAGGTGGACAGTTCAACATGCAGACCCACCAGTTCTTCTTTTTTGAGAAGGAGAAGAATTTCGGCGGCATGCGTGGCTTCGACATTGCCAAGACCCTTGCTGGCGACAACCATGAGGGCATCTTGCTCGACACAACGGTGTGGGACCTGCTGGAAGGCAGACGCGTGGCCATCAAGAATGTCGTCAGCGGCGAGGTGGCCTACATCGATGCCGACCATCTGGTGGTGGCAACGGGAGCCGTGCCCTTCATGCCGACGTTCGAGAACGACGACGTGCCAGGAGTATATACCGCTGCTGTTTTCCAGAAGATGATGAATCAGGAGCACACGCTGTTGGGTAAGAAAGTGCTCACCGTGGGTGCCGGCAACATCGGCTATCTCACCTCCTATCAAGGCATGCAGGCAGGTGCCACTATCAAGGCCATCATCGAGGCAATGCCCCGCGAGGGCGGATTCCCCGTGCAGGCCAATCGTGTGCGCCGTCTGGGCATTCCCATCATGACGGGCTATACCCTGGTGCGCGCCATCCCCAACGACGACTATACGGGTGTGACAGGGGCTGTGATTGCCAAGTGCGAGAACTTCAAGCCCATACCTGGCACGGAGCAGGTGATCGACGACATCGACATTATTAATATATGTACTGGTCTCATTCCCGACAACCAGCTCTTGGTGAAGGGGCGCGAGGTGTTCGGACTGAACACCTATGGGGCCGGCGATGCCATTCGCATTGGTGAAGGCACGAGTGCTGTGCTTCGTGGAAAGCAGGTGGCCTACGAGGTGGCACAGGCCATCGGTGTGCGCTTCAACTACGACGACTATCTGGATATCTCGCGCCAGTATATCGATTCGCAACAGCATCCTGTGCGGATTCTTGAAAAGCCCAACCTGCCTTCGCCTGAGCGCATGCAGCTGAAGGCCTTTGTGCAGGCCGACTGTCTCTATGGCTTTGCCTGCAACCCTTGCTCGTTCAGCTGTCCGCAAGGCGCTATCACAAAGCCCACCACCGGCAGCACGCCCACAATCGACTATGACAAGTGCATCGGGTGTATGCTGTGCGTGTCGAATTGTCCGGGTCTGGCCATCTTCGGCTACGACGTGCAGAAATCCACGTGTTTCCTGCCCATCGAATACGAAGCCCAAGAAGGTGCTGAGGTCTATCTTGTTGACAACGACGGCCAAAAGATAGGCGAGGGTGTCATCGAGAAGATCATCAAGAAATCGAACAAAACCAACGTGGCGAGGGTGAGAGCCCGCTCGTCGCGTCCCTCAGGTGAAGGCAGCAGGGTGTTTGAACTGACCGATGTGAGGGGCTTCATCCTGAAAGACCGCTACAACGATGTGCATGAGGTGACAACGCCTCTCGCTCCTACCTCCCCGCAACCCGCTCCTTCCTCCTCGATTCCCGCTCCTTCCCCCTCACCCTACGTCTGCCATTGCGAGGACGTCAAACTCGACCGTATTCTGGAAGTGGTGGGCAATCGCAAGACCATCTCTGTCGATGAACTGAAGCACATCACCCGACTGGGTATGGGACCCTGTCGCGGCAAGCGTTGTATTCCTCGCGCCCGTCAGATACTCCGCTCATATGGAATAGAACTGGTGGGCGATGCTACGCCACGTGCCCCGCTTTCGAACCAAGTGAGTCTTGGCGATCTCTACAATCCGCACACCAAAGAGGTATTCATCTTCCCAGAGATGAACGGTGTGAGGAAAGAGCAAGTCGAAGTGTTCATCGCTGGTGGCGGTATTGCGGGTAGTGCGTTGTTCCGTTACTTCTCTGAGGCAGGCAAGAAGCCCGTGATGATCAACTACAGCCGAGGTGCCTCGTGGCGCTGTATCGGCGGTGGTCGTCCGGCCTTCTCAAATCCAGACATTGCCGATATTGCCGTCCACAACCATGAGATTTTCAAGAACATGCAGCAGGAGTACAACATCAACTACCACCTGACGCATTATGTCAATCTGGTTCACGACGAGGCCACCTATCAGCAGCTCGACGCTTCGCGTGCGTGGAGCGATGCCTATATGATAGAACGCAAGGACTTCAAGAAGGAAATCTCACCGCTTTGGGACGACAGCCGCGACACTTATAGCCATGCGCTCATCACCCGCGACTGCTGGCAGGCCACACCCGGACGCGTCATCGACTACATTCGCGGCATCGGCGTGGAAAAGGGTGGACGCTATTTCGAGGATTGTGAGCTCCTGCATGTGCAGAAGGTAGGTGGCCACTATGTTGCCCTCGTCCGCGACCATGAGGGTCACTATGTGGAGTACACCTGCGACCATTTTGTCAATGCGATGGGGTGGGGGGCCGAGAAGTTCAACGACCAGCTCGGACTCGACACAGGTCTCTACCCCGTGAAGCACCAGGCTTTCATCACACGCCGACTTCCCATGATGGGGCCGAATGGCGGTCCACTCGACATGATCATCGACCGTCGCCACTACAAG
>Ga0310695_10006494_pt1 | contig 19279 bp, 13 predicted proteins | sample RumenRJG_04DNA_FD_203882 | JGI IMG/M metagenome (GOLD analysis project Ga0310695, IMG submission 203882) | Bovine rumen microbial communities from Lethbridge, Alberta, Canada - RJG_04 (v2) (version 2) | ecosystem: Host-associated > Mammals > Digestive system > Stomach > Rumen | place: Canada...
GCAGTACTTATCCCAAGCACTTCCTTAAGCCTGGATATCCTGTCCGTATATTCCCCGAAATCCTTTCCGGAATAATCAGAGACAGTGCAGCCGAGATTATATCCGAAGAAAAACGGGAAAGTCAGAGCGACCGCATGACCATGAGGATAAAGATATTCGCTGGTGAATGTATATGAATATGCATGCGGAGCGGTAGTTCTCGTGATATTGATGGCGCGTCCGGCCCAGTATGCGCCCTCTGCCATCTTCGCCCTGTCCTCCAGAGTCATGTAAGCTGCCTTCGGGAGGGTCTTCCACATGAGTCCGAGAGCCTTGAATGCGTATGAGCATGATTCTTCGGTCGCGCCGACGCTCCAGACGGATTCGATCGCCTGGGCGATTGCGTCGAAGCCGGCGCAGATCGTCAGATAAAGATTGGAAGAACATGTAAACGGCGGATAGACGACCGCATAATCCGGGAGGACGTCCTCCGCCTCCATGGACATTTTCTTTCCGTCCCTGTAGAGGACAGCGAATTTCGTGGCTTCGGCCCCGGTCCCGGAGGTCGTCGGGACCGCCACGAGCGGAATCATCTTCTTCGAGCCTGTAACGGCCTCGAAGCGGGCTGCGGCCAGATGGCGGATCGCCTTGGCTATGTCCATGCCGCTGCCTCCCCCGACTCCGATGACGACGTCCGCGCCGGAGGCTATGAAGGCTTCGCAGCCGGCCTCGGCTTCTTCGTACTTCGGATTGCTGGAAAAGGCGTCGAATTCCGTGACCTCATACCCCTTCAGCAGGCTGCCCATCGCTTCGGCGGCTCCACAGTCGGAGTAGGATTTATGGCCGTGGACAAGGAAGATGCCGGATGGCGCAAGGCCGTCGAGCACCTTTTTCAGGCTTTCGAGGGCGTCGTTTCCTATGAAGTGGTACTGGTCGGACATATTAATCTTTATTCGGAAGTAATTCAAGAATCTCTTTTACGGACATGCAATACTGCTCAGACGCCTCTTTGCAGCGGCCATGTTCCAGGATCGAAGTCGCACAGGCGACCATCGCCGGGTAGGCGGCGCGCAGAAGATGGTTGGCGTAGATCACTATGTTGATGCCCCATGAGGCCAGTTCGTCCTCTGTGACTGCGTCGTAGGTCGTCGGCACCGCTACCAGAGGGATGTCGGGTCTGACGGCCTTGAAGCGGCGGCAGAATTCATGGATATCCTCTCCTGATCTCTCCTTGCTGTGGATCATGATACCGTCTGCGCCGGCCTCTACATAGGCTGCGGCTCTTTCGAGGGCGTCATCTACGCTCTTGCCGGCGATCAGGCTCTCGATTCTGGCGATGATCATGAAATCCTCAGTCACCTGGGCATCCTTGCCGGTGCGGATCTTTTCGCAGAAGTTTTCGATGCTGTCCTGGGTCTGGGCGGCGTCGGTGCCGAAGAGGGAGTTATGCTTGTCCCCCACCTTGTCCTCAATGATGACGGCCGAGACTCCGAGTCGCTCGAGAGTCCTTACCGTAAAGCGGAACTGGGATGGCTTGCCTCCGGTGTCGCCGTCGAAGATTACCGGCTTGGTGGTAACTTCGAGGGCGTCGTTAAGGCCCTGAAGACGGTTGGTAAGGTCGACGGCTTCAGTATCCGGTTTTCCCTTGGAAGTCGAGTCCGTGAGGGAACTTGACCACATTCCGTCGAATTCTATCTTCATTCCGTTCTTCTGGACAGAAGTATTCTCTATTATGAGGCCGGTAAGTCCGTTGTGGGACTCCATGAAGCGCACTATCTTCTTGGCGCCGATGAGGCGGCGGAGTCTTTTGAGGCGGATTTCAGGGGTGGTGCCGATTTCCTTGAGGCGCTGGTTCATCGCGGTCGAAGATATACCCTTGGTGTAAGGGATGTCAATCACCTGGCCGCCCCAGGCCGCCATGCAGTCGATTATCCTCTGGCGGGTCTGCTTCTGGACGCCTTCTTTCCAGTCATCGCCGTGGACGACGTAGTCCGGTTTCAGCTTGAGCAGGTTCGGCACATAGTCCAAGGTGGTCTGCTCGACAACACGGTCGACGCCCTTTATGTTGGACACGATCTCCGCACGCTGGTTGTAATCCAGGTACGGGAGTCTCTTGTAACTTGCTATCGCCGCATCGGTAAGCACGCCTACGGTCACGCTGCCCAGTTCGGCGGCATGATGGATTATGTTGAGATGGCCGGGATGAATCATGTCGGCGCTCATCCCCACATATACTGTTTTCTTCATTTCTTCTTCGAATTATACTCCTCCAGCGCATGCTTCAGACATTCGAGAGCCTTAGCAAGATCTTCAATGCAGAGCACGTACGCTATCCTGACCTCGTTTTTGCCGAGTCCCGGAGTACTGTAGAATCCGGCGGCCGGAGCCATCATCACGGTAGCGCCTTCATATTCGAAGTCGGTCAGGCACCAGCGGCAGAAATCCTCCGCATCCTCGACAGGCAGGCTGGCAAGCGTATAGAACGCGCCTTCCGGCATCGGGCTGTAAACGCCCGGAATCTTGTTGAGTCCGTCGATGATGAAATCACGGCGGGCCTTATATTCGTCGAAGCAAGCCTTCGAATACTCCTCCGTACCATCGATGGAGGCCTCGGCCACGATCTGGCCGAGAAGAGGAGGGCAAAGACGGCTCTGGGCCACTTTCATGGCACATTCTATGACTTCTTTATTATGGGTGACAATCATTCCGATCCTGATTCCGCACTCGGAATAGCGCTTCGAAACGGAATCCACGAGAATCACGTTCTGCTCTATCCCTTCGAGGGTCATGGCAGACTTATACGGAACTCCGGTATAGCAGAATTCGCGATAGGCCTCGTCCGAGATGAGGAAAAGGTCATGTTTCTTGACAATGTCGCGTATGCTCAGGAGCTCCTCGTCCGGATAAAGGTAACCGGTAGGATTGTTCGGGTTGCAGAGCAGGATAGCCCTGGTCTTCGGAGTGATGGCCTTTTCGAAGGCCTCGACCGGAGGAAGCGCGAATCCGTTCTCGATATATGAGCGCACGGTCTTGACGACAACGCCTGCGGATTCGGCAAAGCTCAGGTAATTGGCATATCCCGGCTCGACCATTATGATTTCGTCACCGGGATCGAGACAGGAAAGGAAAAGCATCAGAAGGGCTTCAGACCCTCCCGTAGTAACCATTATCTCCTCCGGAGTAACACTGATTCCGCATTTCGCGTAATAGCTCGCGAATTTCTCACGTACGGAAAGAAGTCCTTGGGAATGAGTGTATTCGAGAGTTTTTCTATCAATATTCTTGAGCGCGTCGAGGGCTTTCTGCGGGGTCGGCAGGTCTGGCTGTCCGATATTGAGGTGATATACCTTCACACCACGCTTTTTTGCCTCGTCAGCAAACGGCACAAGTTTTCTGATAGGCGATGCGGGAAGCCTTACTCCCCTTTTCGATATCTTAGGCATAAAATCACAATTTAATCTAAAAGGCTAAGTTAATGATTATTTTCCGATTTACGAATAAAAACCTCTACAGAGACGCGAGGTACCATTCATAGAGACGGGAAACGCCGTCTTCGAGTTCGACGGAATGCCTCCATCCGAGACTGTTCAGCTTGCTCACGTCCGTAAGCTTGCGAGGAGTTCCGTCCGGCCTGGAAGAGTCCCAGAGTATCTCCCCGTCATATTTAGTCGCCGCCGCGACTAGGGCGGCAAGCTCCTTTATCGTAATTTCTTTTCCTGTGCCGACATTGATGTGGCAGTTGCGGATTTCCTTGATCCCGTCCTTGTTCACGGGACCGTCCGCGACGTCCTTGAAGTCCACGTTAAGCAGCACATGCACGCTGGCGTCAGCCATGTCTTCGCTCCATAGGAACTCCCTGAGGGCATTTCCGGTGCCCCAGAGCGTCACCTTTCCCGGTCCGATGCCATACTTGCCAAGCACGGACAGTATCGCTGCCTCGGAGTCTTCTCCACCCACGCCTTCGACCGGCCGGGCGGCGAGGTCCCTGCGCACCAGAGGCCAGTCCCCCCTCTGCAAGGCTCCGGCAAGATGGATCTTGCGGATCATCGCAGGAAGCACATGGCTCTTCTCCAGGTCGAAATTGTCATTCGGCCCATAGAGGTTGGTCGGCATCACGGCTATATAGTTGCAGCCATACTGCAGGCTGAAGCTTTCGCACATCTTCAGTCCCGCGATCTTGGCTATGGCATAAGGTTCATTGGTATATTCGAGCTCCGAGGTCAGAAGAGCGTCCTCGGACATCGGCTGAGGGGCCATCTTGGGATAGATGCAGGTACTGCCGAGGAAGAGAAGTTTCTTGACTCCATGTCTCCAGCTCTCCCCGATCACATTCTGCTGGATCTGCAGGTTTCGGTATATGAAATCCGCGCGCAGCTTCAGGTTCGCCATGATTCCTCCGACAAAAGCTGCGGCCAGCACGACTGCGTCCGGCTTCTCGCGGTCGAAGAATTCGCGCACGGCGACAGGGTCCATCAGGTCGAGCTCAACATGGGTCCGTCCAATCAGGTTGGTGTATCCGCGGCTGATGAGATTGTCCCAAATCGCCGATCCGACCAGGCCTTTGTGCCCGGCTACATATATCTTTGAACTTTTGTCTAACATTTTGAAAGATCAAATTCTACCATTTCCTTCACCAGACTCTCGAACGAGGTCCGGCGAGGATCCCAGCCCAGCTTGGTACGTGCCTTGGAAGGATCTCCGAGCAGGCTGTCCACTTCGCTCGGACGGAAGAAACGGGGATCCACCTCCACCAGGACCTTGCCCGTGGCGGCGTCTATTCCCTTTTCTTCGAGGCCTGAGCCCTCCCATCGAAGCTCGATGCCGGCATACTTGAAGGCAAGGGTGCAGAACTCCCTTACTGAATGCTGCTCGCCCGTGGCGATCACATAGTCTTCAGGCTGGTCCTGCTGCAGCATGAGCCACATGCACTCCACATAGTCCCGGGCATGTCCCCAGTCGCGGAGCGCGTCCAGGTTGCCGAGATACAGTTTCTCCTGCAATCCCTTGGCGATCCTTGCGGCAGCCATGGTGATTTTCTTGGTCACGAAATTCTCTCCCCTTCTCGGAGATTCATGATTGAAAAGTATTCCGTTGACCGCATACATTCCATAGCTTTCCCGATAGTTCTTGACTATCCAGAATCCATAGAGCTTGGCTACGCCATACGGAGAACGGGGATAGAACGGAGTCTCCTCATTCTGAGGCACTTCCTGAACCTTGCCGTACAGTTCCGAGGTGGAAGCCTGATAGATGCGGCAAGTCTTCTCCAGACCGCATATCCGCACTGCCTCCAGCAGGCGCAGCACACCGGTAGCATCGGTCTCGGCAGTGAATTCCGGAACCTCAAAACTTACCTTCACATGGCTCTGCGCGGCCAGGTTGTATATTTCATCAGGTTTGATTTCGCTTATGAGACGGATCAGGGAGCTCGAGTCGGTCATGTCTCCGTAATGGAGATTGATCTGGCGGCCGTTTTTCATGTCCCTTACCCACTCGTCGAGATACAGATGCTCTATCCTCCCGGTGTTGAAGGAGGAAGAACGGCGGAGCACGCCATGCACTTCATATCCCTTTCCGAGAAGGAATTCCGCAAGATAGGAACCGTCCTGGCCCGTTATGCCGGTAATCAATGCTTTAGCCATAAAAAGAATACTTTTGTCCCGTAAAATTAATCATATTTTGTGGATTTACGAAAAAGTCGTACATTTGCAGCGGGAAAGTCGTACACGACCAGCTCCCTCCAAACTCCCCCAGGGCCGGAAGGCAGCAAGGGTAGGAGGTCGTAGCGGTGCGATGTGCTAAGCTTTCCCTTTTTTTTGCTATATTTGTGAAGTAACATAAACTAATAGCAATGACTGACAAGAAATTAGAAATACGATACAGGGAATACGGAAGCGTCGAGGACCTCGCTCCGGAGGACAAGGAGCTGGCGCTCTCGGCCATCGAGGCCCAGAAGAGTTCCTACGCTCCTTATTCTAAATTCAATGTCGGCGCTGCCGTGCGTCTTGCCGACGGCTCTATAGTAAAAGGCTCCAACCAGGAGAATGCGGCCACCCCGTCCGGCCTCTGTGCCGAGAGGACAGCCATGTTCGCAGCCTCTGCCACCCATCCGGGCGTGCCGATGGTCAGCCTGGCAATCGTAGGAGGTCCAGGCTACACTATCTGCGACGAACCTGCCACTCCGTGCGGCTCATGCCGCCAGGTCATGGCAGAATACCAGAAAGTGGGAGGCCGGCCGATCGGAATCATTCTTGTCGGGAAAGACAAGATAATGCAGTTTGACAAGGTAGACGACGTGCTCCCTTTCATTTTTACATCCCTTGACTGATAGATGAAGATCTGTGTAGGACTATCCGGAGGAGTTGACTCCAGCGTTGCGGCCCTGTTGCTCAAGCAGCAGGGTTATGATGTCTTTGCCATGTTCATGCAGAACTGGCATGACGCGGACGCGACCCTGCACGGAGACTGCGAATGGGAGGAAGACCGCTTCGTGGCCGAAATGGTCGCGAGAAAGATCGGCATCCCGTTCTATTTCATAGACCTGAGCAAGGAATACCGGCAGAGAGTCGTCGACTACATGTTCGACGAATATTCGAAGGGACGCACTCCGAATCCGGACGTGCTCTGCAACAGGGAGATCAAGTTCGACGCCTTCTGGAAGGCTGCCCGCAAGCTGGGGGCCGACATGGTCGCCACCGGCCACTATTGCCGGAAGGAGCAGGCCGTGGACGCCGACGGGAACCCTCTCAAAGATGCGGACGGCAATCCGATCTGGAGCATCTTTGCAGGCTCCGACCCCAACAAGGACCAGAGCTATTTCCTCTGCCAGCTTACCCAGGAACAGCTTGCAACCGCCCTCTTCCCTATCGGAGACATCGTAAAGCCCGAGGTCAGGAGACTGGCCCATGAGGCCGACCTGCCTTCGGCGGACAAGAAGGATTCGCAGGGCATATGTTTCGTCGGTAAAGTCGACCTTCCGACGTTCCTGCAGCAGAAACTGAAGTCCGTAGAAGGCGACGTCATCGAAGTCTATGACGCCTACTACGACAACGACCCGCAATACAAGTTCATACACGACACACTCTCATCGCTGACCGCCGACGGAAGCGAGGCCGGAATGATCACCGGCTACATTTCCGAGGACAAATGCACTCCGGCCGGCAAGGGAACGGCCTTTGACCCAGAAAAGATAAGCGCCCTCACCGACGAGGAACTGATAAGGCTTTCGACTCCTGTCAGCTACGACATCAAGTTCGAGACCGAGACATACAGGAGCGGGAAGCACCATGTCAAGAAGACCCGCTACAAGGACAATCCGTACGGAAAGGTGCTCGGAAAACATGACGGAGCGCAGTTCTACACCATCGGGCAGCGCAAGGGCCTGAACATAGGAGGTCACAAGGACCCGGTATTCGTGATCGCCACCGACACTGAGAAGAACATAATCTACGTAGGCGAGGGACATACGCACAAGGGCCTTTCAAGGAGCTGTCTGAGAATCGTTCCGGAGGACATCCACTGGATACGCGAGGACCTGGCAATGAAGCCGGGCGAGATGCGCCGTTACCGCGTCAGGATCCGCTACCGCCAGCCGCTCCAGGACGCCACCGTGATAATGCGCGAGGCCGGCCTGTTCATACTCTTCGACACCCCTCAGCGCGGCATCACCCCCGGCCAGTTCGCCGTATGGTACACCCAATCTGAAGAAATGCTCGGTTCCGGTATCATTTAATGCCGGAAAATTGCTATCTTTGCGGCCTAATAGTTCAATAATATGTCTGAAATCATTCTTGGCATCGAATCTTCATGCGATGACACCTCGGCAGCGGTCATCCGCGACGGCTATCTGCTCTCGAACGTAATAGCCAGCCAGCAGGTCCATAAAGACTTCGGAGGCGTAGTCCCGGAACTTGCCTCCAGGGCCCACGAACTCAATATCGTCCCAGTGGTAAGCCAGGCCATCGAAAAAGCCGGGATAGACAAGAATGACATTGACGCCATCGCGTTCACCCGCGGCCCGGGCCTTCTCGGCTCCCTGCTTGTCGGGACTTCGTTCGCAAAGGCGCTCGGCCTGGCCCTTGGCAAGCCGATAATCAACGTAAACCATCTCCAGGGACATATTCTCGCAAACTTCATAAAGCAGTATGACAAGGAAAACCGCCAGCCGGCCTTCCCTTATCTGTGCCTTCTCGTATCCGGAGGTAACTCCCAGATTGTCAAGGTATCAAGTCCGCTGCAGTTCGAAATCCTCGGCCAGACAATCGACGACGCCGTAGGAGAAGCATTCGACAAATGCTCCAAGATGATGGGCCTCGGATATCCGGGCGGCCCGATCATAGATAAACTCGCCAAGCTCGGCGATCCGGAAAGGTTCAAGTTCGCCAAGCCTCACATTCCGGGACTGGACTATAGTTTCAGCGGAGTCAAGACCTCCCTGCTGTATTTCGTCAGGGACGAGGTTGCGAAGGACCCTGACTTCATGGAAAAGAACAAAGAAGATATCTGCGCCTCTTTCCAGAAGACCCTCATAGATATTCTACTCGACAAACTGATCAAGGCAGCAAAGCAGACCGGGATCAGAGAAATCACTATAGGCGGAGGAGTATCCGCCAACAGCGGACTCAGGAACCGCATAGAGGAAGAAGGCCGCAAACGTGGCTGGAACACCTATCTCCCTGAGTTCAAGTTCACTACCGACAACGCCGCGATGATAGCAATCGCAGGCTATTTCCATTATCAGGCCGGAGAGCGCACGCCGCTCGACGTCGCCCCAGTTTCACGCATAGCAGATTTTTAACTTATGAGAACTTTCGATATCACCTGCCAGCTTGGCCGCGAGCCACGTCTTGACGACATCAGAGTAAAAGCAGCCGAGGAGCTCAGGCTCCGCAGGAATGCTGTCATCAATGTAATAGACCCTTCAAAATCATACCAGCCTACGATGGCGGGAGCAGACGCGGTATGCCGCATTGCCCGCCGCTCGATCGACGCGCGCGGCGACGTTAAGGCCGTATACCATATCGAAGCCTACAAGGCTTATGAGTATTCCGGAGAATATAAGCTCCGCGAATATAAAGACGTAACTGATGCGACTCCGGTAATCGTGGTAGGATCCGGTCCTGCAGGAATGTTCGCAGCCCTCAAGCTCCTTACTCTCGGTCTCAAGCCTGTGATTCTGGAGAGGGGCAAGGACGTGCACAAGAGAAAAGCAGACATGGCAAAGCTTTCACGCGAAGGAGTCGTCAATCCTGATTCCAACTACTGCTACGGCGAAGGCGGTGCAGGCACATTCTCCGACGGAAAGCTCTTCACCCGTTCTTCCAAGAGAGGTGACATACGCGAGGTTCTCTACCAGTTCGTGGAGTTCGGAGCCGACAGGTCCATCCTCATCGACGCCCACCCGCACATCGGTACCGACAAGCTCCCTAAAGTTGTCGAGAATATACGCAAATGTATTATCGAGCACGGCGGAGAGTACCATTTCAACTCAAGAGTTGAGGACGTCACAAAGCTAAAGGACGGCTCTTTCAATGTAAAAGTCTCAGACATTTCCGACGAAAAGCCTAAAAAAGTCACATATAAAGGCGCAGCCGTAATCATGGCCACAGGCCACTCAGCCCGCGATATCTATGAGATGTTCAAAGAGAAGGGCTGGGACCTCGAGCCGAAAGGCTTCGCAATGGGAGTGCGCGTAGAGCACCCTCAGTCTCTCATCAACAAGATCCGTTACCGCGGACAGTGGGAGCCGGGAATGCCGGCAGCCGAATATAGCTTCGTAGAACAGGTAGCAGCAGCCAACAACGGCGGGGAGCAGGTAGAGCGCGGAGTATTCTCATTCTGCATGTGCCCGGGAGGCGTGCTCGTGCCTTCGTCCACCGAAGCCGGGACGACTGTCCTCAACGGTATGTCCAATTCTGCCCGCAACTCCAAGTGGGCTAATGCAGGTGTCGTAGTCTCAATCGAGCCTGAAGATGTTCCGGAGGAATACGCCAAGGACGGCGCCTTCGCCCTGATGAACTTCCAGAGGGATGTCGAGAAAAAGATGTTCGACTTCGTCCATGAAAATTATCCTGACGCCAACCCTCTAGCCGCCCCTGCCCAGAGAATGGTGGATTTCTGCGAAGAAGAGATCTCTGAAACCCTTCCTGAGACTTCATACCATCCGGGCGCAGTATCCGCACCTCTGCACGAACTTCTTCCAAAGAACGTGGCTGAGAGGCTCCAGCAGGCATTCCCGTCAGTAAACATGCACGGAATGCGCGGCTACTATACCAATGACGCCCTGCTTCTCGGAGTAGAGTCGAGGACTTCCTCCCCTATCCGCATGACCAGGGGTACGGAGACCTTCCAGTGCGAGCAGGTACCCGGACTTTTCCCTTGCGGAGAAGGCGCCGGATACTCAGGCGGTATAGTCTCTTCTGGTATCGACGGTATCCTCTGCGCAATCGCAGCAGCCAAGTTCCTTAACCCGGAGGGTCCGGCACCTGAAAAAGAGGAAGAAACGGCTCCGCAGGAGTAAGCTTTCCCCTATATGAATTCTGAATAGTTTTTGCTAAATTTGTAGATTGGCAAAAATATAAGCGTATCAAAAAGTTTCTGAAAATATCGGGCATGTCTTCGATCGTCCTTCTGACGGTCCTCTTCGGTCTTGCCATTGCAGCCCAGGCCCCTGCAGTCCAGACTTTCCTTGCCCGTAAGGTCATCGACAGATTCAAAGACGAAATCAATGCCGACATAACCTTCGACGAACTGCTGATACGTCCATTCGACGCCGTTTCCCTCACCAACGTGGCGATTATCGACCGGAATCCATATCTCGGAGAAGACAATCCGTCAAAAGAGCGCCTGGACACCTTCGCACGGGCGAAGCAGATCACCGCAATCTTCAGCATAAAGGGCCTGCTCCACAACGAAGGCATCTACGTACGCGAGATCACGGTCGAGGACGGAATGATGGTCCTTACGACCGAGCCGGCTGGCGATGGCCTTTCCACCACCAACATCAAGAGGATATTCAACGGCGGCAACAAGCCTAAAGTCAAGAAAGAACCATCCGACAAGACCATATTCGAGGCTGACAGGGCCTTCATCGACGGTTTCCGCTTCCGCCTCCGCAACTTCAGAAACAAGAAAGTCGTCGCCGAGGATGCGATTTCATGGAACGACCTCGATGTCAGGGACATCCATCTGCGCGCCCGCAAGCTTAAATTCCACGGCAAGGTAATGGAAGGCATCGCCGACGAGCTTTCCTTCCACGAAAAGAGCGGGTACAAGGTGCTCCACCTCAGCGGGAATGCCAAGGTGGGAGACGGCAGGACCCTGATCCACGACCTCAAGATCCGTGACCTATGGAGCAATATCGACATTCCGAAACTGCATTTCAACTATATCGGGAACCCGAAGGCATACAATGATTTCATCAACGAGATCGACATAGACGCGGAGATCCGCAACAGCAAGATAAGCTTCGGGAGCATAGCGTACTTCGCCCAGGCCCTCAAGAAGATGGACTTCACCGCCATGGTCGACACCAAGGTTTCGGGCCATGTAAGAGACTTGACTGTCAAGAACTTCCGTTTCAGGTCTCTGGGTAACGGCGTCGGAGGAACGATCAACGGCACCCTGACCGGACTGCCGGATTCCAGGAACATGATCCTTGACTACAGGCTCTCGAAAGTTAGTTTCACCCCTTCCGGGCTGGAGGACTTCATCCGGGGCTTCGCTCCCAATGTCAATATCGGGATGGACAAGTTCGCCGCGGATGAGGATTTCGTGCTTGATGCCACAGCGAAAGGAACCCTCGACGGGCTCGCGATCAACGCCGACCTGGAAGCAGTCGACTGCGGGCGCCTCTACGCCGACGTACTTATGAGCAATGTCCTCGAAAAGACGATTCCTATCTCCTTCCGGGGAAAGGTCCACACCGACCGTCTCGACATAGGCCGCATCGCCAGGGTGAAAGCGCTCGGGAAGACTACCCTCATCACCAAGGCTGAAGCTGTCCTCGTCCCCGGAGCGCCGTCGATCCGCATCGATTCGCTGAGAGTGGACCGTCTCGACGCTCTCGACTATTCATATACGGGGATTGCGGGAGCCGGAGTCTATTCCGGCAAGGAATTCGACGGACGCCTCGTCTGCAACGACCCTAACCTCAACTTCATATTCCAGGGCATCGTCTCATTGTCCAAGAAGACCAACAACGCCCTCTATAAGTTCTACGCCAATCTCGGCCACGCCGACCTTCGGGCCCTCAAGCTCGACCGCCGCGGAGGCGCGTCCAAACTCAGCCTCTGGACCAGCGCGAACTTCACCAACACCTCAGACGGCAACCTTCTCGGCAATATTTCTGTCCATGACTTCATCCTGGAAGACAACGCCGGGATCCATAAGATCGGCGACATCGACATATCGTCGCACAACTCCGACAACGTCAACCGCATCCGGCTCACCTCCGATCTGGCTGATGCATCCTATGTCGGTTCCGGAATGTTCGGCGAATTCATAAACGACCTCAAGAACATAACGATACGCAGGGAACTGCCGGCTCTCGACACCCACCATGAAGAGTGGTCCGGGAACTGGTACAACCTGAATCTGCGGACCAGGGACACCCGCGACCTGCTGGCTTTCCTGAGGCCTGGCCTCTATATCGCCGACAACACGGTGCTCAATCTGGGCATCAGCAGAGAAGGTCTGCTGGATGCCCACCTTACATCCCAGAGGCTGGCCCTCGGTAACAAGTATATGAGGGATGTCGACCTTAAAGCCGACAACACGATAGACAATCTGACCGCCCATCTCGTCACTTCGGAAATCAAGCTTCCGCCGCTTCGCACTGATGCGACCGACATGCTGTTCTTCTGCGAAGACAACAGGGTCAACCTGGGATTCAGCTACGACAACAACCATGGCTCCGGCAACAAAGGAGACGTCTATATCAAAGGCTATCTGAGCCGGAATGACGACAATATCCTGTGCATCGATGCCGACCTCATCCCGTCGAAGATATTCTTCAACGGCTCGCAATGGATTCTATCCGGCAAGGAACTCAACATGACCGGAAAAGACATAACCGCCGGCGACGTCCGTTTCACCAACGGAGAACAGTCGATTTCACTCAACGGAGGATACTCCCGGGATAAGACCGACATACTCCGCCTGGAGATGCAGAGATTCGACATTTCCCTGCTCAACAGTATCATCGGCGCCGACATGGACCTCTCCGGATCAGCCACCGGCTGGGCCAGTCTCGACTCCCCTGTCAAGGACAGGTTCGGTCTCCATCTAGACATGGCCATAGACTCTTCGGCAATCGCCGGAGCGCCGATAGGCTCTCTCAAGTTGCGCAGCGTCTGGGACGACAGTATCAACAGTTTCCGCTTCCTCGCACGCAACGACATTGATGGTGTCAGGACTCTTGATGCGACCGGTTCGCTCAGCATAGCAGACAAGTCCCTGAAAGGTTCTGCAAATCTTGACGGCCTTGACCTGACATATCTGAAACCTTTCCTCAAGAGCGTATTCAGCGATATCGGAGGAACCGCGTCCGGAGAAGTCGGATTCTCCGGAAAACTGGACGACATAAGGCTGACATGCGACAATCTGAGGCTGGAAGACGCCCTTCTCAAGGTTGCGTTCACCGGAGTTCCTTACATAGTCAGAGGTCCTCTGTCCGTAAAGAACAACATGCTGTCGTTCGACTCGATAACCATCAGGGATTTCAACGACGCCAGAGGATCGCTCAGCGGAGGCCTAAGCTGGAAAAAGAATTTCACGGCCCCTTATCTCGATACCCATGTCACCTTCAGCGACATGCAGATCATCGACATAAAAGAAGGCGGGAATCCTTCGTTCTACGGCAATGCCTACGGTTCCGGAAGAGTCGACATCACCGGTCCGTTCAATGCGATACGGCTTGACATAGAGGCCGCCACTTCGAAAGACGGAGAGTTCCACCTTCCTCTCAATTCCAGCCAGTCGGTCAAGATTTCCGACCTGCTGACCTTTACGGAGGACACCAGGAATCTCCATGTCGATCCGTATGAAGAAATGATGAAGGGCATAGACCACAAGGACAAGAAGACCAGTGATTTCTCCGTCCATGCCAACATAACTCCGCATACCGGGCTCCAGGCCTTCATAGAGATAGACAAATCCAGCGGGAACGTGCTGTCCGCCCGCGGATCCGGCAATATCAATGTAGATTTCCGTCAGCTTGGAGATGTGTTCAGTCTCGGAGGAGCTTACAACATAATGGACGGCCTGTTCCACTTCTCCGCGCTTGGAATCGCCAGCCGCAACTTCACCATCCAGAACGGCAGCTCGGTCAAGTTCAACGGCGACGTCATGGATACCGATCTCGACATTGACGCCATCTACAAGGCCAAGGCCTCCATCGGAAGGCTTATCGCCGATACGACATCCGTCGCCACCAGAAGGGCGGTGGACTGCGGAATCCATATCTCCGACAAGCTGAGCAACCCGAGAGTCAGCTTCTCGATTGACGTGCCGGACCTCGATCCGACTACGGAGAATCTGGTACGCTCGGCTCTGGATACTGAAGACAAGATACAGAAGCAGTTCATCTCCCTGCTTGTCTCCGGAGGTTTCCTTCCGGACACCCAGAGCGGAATTGTCAACAACGACAACCTTCTCGCCAGCTCAGTTGCCGAAATCATGGCCAATCAGCTGGGCAAGATTCTGGAGTTGCTGGAGATTCCGGTAGATGTCGGACTTGACTACCAGCAGACTTCGACAGGAACCAATGTATTCGATGTCGCCGTATCTACGGCTCTGTTCAACAACAGGGTTACCGTCAACGGCACTATCGGAAACCACCTGTACAATACGGAGACATCCAACCAGGAAGTAGCCGGAGACCTCGACATAGATATCAAGCTGGACCGTCCGGGCAATTACCGGCTTAACCTGTTCTCGCATTCAGCCGACCAGTACACCAATTATCTGGACAACCTGCAGCGTAACGGAGTCGGCATAACTTATCAGAAGGAGTTCGACTCGTTCTGGGAATTCCTGCGGAATATCTTTGTCTCTCCAAAGAAACTGCGCGAGAAACAGCTGGAGAAAGCGGCTGAAGCAGTACCGCAGAAACGTATTGAAATAAAAGCAGAAAATGAATAAAGGCAAACTATATCTGATTCCGTCTCCTCTGGGAGAGTATGATCCCGCACTGGTGCTTCCGGCTCCGGTCTTCGAGATTATAAAAGGGATCCATACATACGTCGTCGAAGAGACCCGTACCGCCCGCCGGTTCCTGTCCTCCGCCGGCCTGAAAGGCCATATCGGAGAACTCGAGTTCCATGAACTCAATGAACATACAGCCCCGGGAGAGGTAGAGGCCTTCGCGTCGCTGTTCAACGACGGCAACGATGTCGGACTGATCTCCGAGGCCGGCCTTCCGGCCGTAGCTGATCCCGGCGCCCTTCTCGTGGCATTATGTCACCGTTGCGGAATCGAAGTTGTTCCCCTGGTAGGACCGTCGTCTCTGATGCTGGCCCTCATGGGCTCAGGACTGAATGGACAGAGCTTCGCTTTCCGCGGCTATCTGCCGGCCAAGCCGGAAGAGAGGAAAGCCGCGCTGAGAAATATCGAGAAGCAGTCGGCCGCGATGCGCCAGACCCAGATATTCATCGAAACGCCTTACCGCAACGACCAGATGCTCTCCGATATTCTGGGAGTATGCGCTCCGGGGACAAGAATCTGCGTTGCTGCAGACATCACTCTGCCGGACGCGTTCATAAAGACAAAGACAGTAAAGGAATGGAAGACGGCGGTGCCGACAATCGGCAAACGCCCGTGTGTGTTTTTAATGCTTGCTAAATGAAGATAGCTTTACTTACATTGGGATGCAAACTGAATTACGCGGAGACTTCGACCTATGAGAGAGGGTTCGTCGCTGCGGGACACACCATAGTGCCCTGGAACGAAAAAGCGGACCTTTATCTTGTCAATACCTGCAGCGTGACCCAGCATTCCGACAATAAGTGCAGAAATATAATCAGAAAATGCCACAGGCAGGCTCCGGACTCCCCTATCGTCGTGACCGGATGCTATGCCCAGCTGCGCCGGGAAGAAGTAGAGGCGATCGAAGGAGTAAGGCTCGTATTCGGAGCAACGGAGAAGTCGCAGGTCGTGCCGAAGACTCTCGAGCTCATGACCGGAACGGACAACCTCGGCGCTTCCGAGACTCTCGACTCGTTCAGTGCGACGGCGCTCAAGACAATGGCGGAGGACACCATGCCGGCATATTCCAGCGGCGAAAGGACCAGGGCCTTCCTGAAGGTCCAGGACGGCTGCAATAACTTCTGCGCCTACTGCACGGTGCCATACGCCCGCGGGCTCAGCCGTAATATCCCTATATGTGAGGTTGTGAAGCAGGCCTGGCAGATTGCCGGGCTTGGCATAAAGGAGGTTGTGCTTACCGGAGTCAACACGGGAGATTTCGGAAGGACTACCGGAGAGACATTCCTTGATCTGCTCAAGGCCCTGAACGAGGTGGAAGGCATCGAAAGATACCGCATCTCCTCCATAGAGCCTAACCTCATAACAGAAGAAATAATAGACTGGATAGCATCCGGGACCAAGTTCCAGCCTCATTTCCATATTCCGCTACAGGTCGGCAATGACGAGCTTCTGAGCAAAGTCGGGAGAAAATATACTACCGAGCTGTTTGCATCCAGGATCGACTATATCCGCAAGGCGATGGAAGGACCGGGCAAGCCTAAGGTCTTCTTCGGAATAGACGTCATTGTAGGCCTCCCTGGAGAGACCGACGAGAAGTTCGAGGATACCTACCGCTTCCTCGAGGAGCGGATCCGTCCTGCATTCATCCATATCTTCCCATATTCCCGCAGGCCGGGGACCAGGGCGGCTGTCATGAAGGATCAGGTGCAGGACAGCATAAAGACAGAACGGGTAAAGAGACTGGAGGAGCTCTGCGACAGGCTTAACGCCGAATTCACGGAAGCCAACCGGGGAATCCGCGAGAAGGTGCTCTGGGAGTCTGCGGAGAAAGACGGTACGATGTCCGGATATACAGGAAATTATATAAGGTTGACCAGGCCTTACGATGCCGCGCTGTGCGGTACTATTCAGGAGGTTACTATATGATGAAGGCGAAACTTACTTTTCTCGGGACAGGCACTTCGCAGGGAATTCCGATAATCGGATGCCAATGTCCGGTCTGCACTTCTGCAGATACGAGGGACAAGAGGTTCAGGGCTTCGGCTCTGGTGGAGTACGGAGGACTTACGATTCTCATTGATGCGGGCCCTGATTTCAGGAGCCAGATGCTTGCCGCGGGAGTCCGTCACCTGGACGCCATCCTGCTTACGCATAACCATAAGGACCATACCGGAGGACTGGACGACGTCAGGGCGCTCAACTATATAGACAGATCCGCAGTCAATATCTACTGCGAACCGCGCGTACTGGATACCCTTAAAGTGGAATATGACTATGCATTCGCCGAGGACAAATATCCCGGAGCACCGGTATGGCAGATCCACCAGATAAGCGAAAAGCCGTTCGTGATATATCCGGAAAATCCCAGGAAGGAACTTGTCTGGGTCCACGACGTAGGTTACAGATACATGATGCCGGACGGGAGTCTCGTACCTACCGGCAATCCGCTGGATACGGCGGAAGTCGTGGACGATCCGGAATTCACCGGGCTGTGCAAGGGAATCAAAGGAGATGGGGTCGAGATAATACCGATAAGAGGAATCCACGGCCAGATGCCGGTTCTGGGATTCAGGTTCGGGAATATCGCCTATATAACGGACATGAGCATGCTTCCGGACATTGAACTTGAGAAACTCAGAGGTCTGGACCATGTGACCCTCAACACGGTAAGTTACAAGCCTCACCACTCGCATTTCTCTCTGGAGCAAGCCGTGGAACTCGCCCGCAGAATCGGGGCGAAGCATACCTGGCTGACCCATCTGAGCCACAACTTCCCGGTCCACGAGGAATTCTCGCGGGAGTTGCTGGAATCATATAGCGAGGGCGGAACTGTGATCCAGCCCGCCCACGATATGCTTACTTTACTTTAAGGAAACGCCTCCGAGATTAGACTTGGAAGAGCTGTGCACTGGTGACGAAGCTGCGGAAGATGCAACTCCGGAAGCCGATGCAGGAGCGGCAGCGGACACTTCTCCGGCCACCTTCTCGAACTCTCCGTCCTTGAGCATCTTGCAATTACCCTCGAAGCGGGCTCCGAGCTCTACTGAAAGTCTCTTTACGTGGAGGTCACCATTGACAACGCAACCGTCTTTAAGAGCAAGAGTATCACGCACATAGAGGGATCCGGTCATCTTTCCCCAGAAGTCCACATTATCGCAGATGATGTCTCCGCTGATGACGGCTTTGTCGCCTATCACTACCCTTCCCTTCGAGATGATCTTTCCATCGAAGCTACCATCGATACGGATGTCGTTAGGAGAATTAATCTCTCCCTTCATGCTGGTGCCGGTAGAAATTCTACTGACTTCATTTACATTTACAGACTGTTCCATTGTCTTGGCCATATTAATTACTTTAAATTCAAACTTTAGACGAGGCCTTTACCGTGGCAGTTCTTGTACTTGAGACCGGAACCGCATGGACACGGATCGTTACGGCCTATTTTCTGTCCCGCCTTTACCGGCATATTGGCCTTCTGCTCGCCATTTGTTGAAAGGTTGTTCCTGTTTGTCTGGAGCTGACTCATATCCGAGCGGCGAGGCTGCGGAGCTCTTGTCGCAGGAGCGTCTTCACGGAGTGCGATAGCGCTGCGGAAGAGGAAAGTCAGCACATCCTTATTGAGAGCCTCGAGCATGTCTGCGAAGAGATTGTAGCTCTCGAGCTTATATACTACAAGCGGATCCTTCTGCTCATATGAGGCATTCTGTACGCTCTGGCGAAGGTCGTCCATATCACGGAGATGGTTCTTCCAGTGCTCGTCGATCTGCCAGAGGATAAGAGTCTTGCTGAGAGCCTTGGCAACTTCCTTGCCTTCGTTCTCATAAGCCTTCTTGAGATTTACTCCGAGTCTGAGGATACGGCGGCCGTCAGTGATAGGAATAGCGATATTCTCATACATCTTGCCCTGCTTCTCATATACCTCCTTGACTACAGGATTGACTCTGTTGATAAGAGCCTCCATCCTGCGGTTGTAAACGTCCTGCATATGCTCTACGAGCCTTGCTCTGAGCTCTGCCGGCTTGGCCTTCTCATAGAAAGCGGCATCGAAGCCCGGATCTATGGACATCTGGCTCATAAGGTACTCGGAGAAGTCCTC
>Ga0310695_10006495_pt1 | contig 19277 bp, 14 predicted proteins | sample RumenRJG_04DNA_FD_203882 | JGI IMG/M metagenome (GOLD analysis project Ga0310695, IMG submission 203882) | Bovine rumen microbial communities from Lethbridge, Alberta, Canada - RJG_04 (v2) (version 2) | ecosystem: Host-associated > Mammals > Digestive system > Stomach > Rumen | place: Canada...
TCATTGCCGATCAGCACCTGCCCACAGATCATAGCGCCATTATCGACCATCATACTTGGAGCATTGATATTCCCTAGCACCTTCGAGTGCTCTTTGAGGCTGACATAGTCCACAGCGGTCAAATTGCCTTGAACCGCTCCCGCGCAAATGATGCTGGAAGATCGGATATTACCTTGGACAGCAGAATCCTCATCCACGGTGACTTCGCCTTTCACGATAATATCGCCTTTGATTACCGCGCCGAGCAGTTCCAGATCCCGGGCAGCTATTGAGGAATCTCCCATCTTGTGAATGGAAACCTTACCGTCAGAAACGATTTCGCCTTTGACTTCGCCGTCTATCCATATGTCGCCGGGTGCCGTTATCGTGCCTTCGAATACGGTTCCTGCCGCAAAATAAGTCCTTGTCTCGTCCAAAACTGCGCCTCCCATATGATCTGATTGCTCTACCATTGTAGCACACCTGTGAAGAATTGCAAGCGGTCACTCAAGACAATCCTCCCACGGGCAGTTTTAGACCGGATTAATGGACACTATAGCTGATATAATCGCTACAGTACAAAAAATTGCCGCCTACACACGGCATCTCAGCAAAGTCGAGCCCCTTTGCGTCAGAAAAGGTTAAGCATAGAGAGGAGATAGTATGGCTTATTTCACCTGTAACAACTGCAACTACACGTTTTCGATGCACTCAGCGCCAGAATCCTGCCCTGATTGTGGCAAACGCGTTGCAAAGCGCATCACAAACAACGGAAGCTACGCTGTGGGAAGCACTGTTCCGGCCATCCGTCCGGCAAGCGAAGCTGAAACGATCTGGTTCCGCCGGATTCAAGCAGAGCTCGATTCCAATCTGGTATGGGTCCCTGCTTGAATCTGCTGATTATTAGCAACTGTACAGTGCTCAGTCATTTCTTAGCCGAACAAAGAACCGGATGAGAACACAGGTATTTCTGCCTGGGTCCCCATCCGGTTTTCTCTTGAGAGCTGCTGCCTTGGTCGCAGCGCACGCCTTTTCCCAGAAGCTACGCGACATTTATGTGCCGATTTTTCTGGCATTACACATATTTTTTAACTTTTCTAGCTTTTTCACTGCCTGTCTAGTATATTCATGGCTGCCACCCAGTGCGCTGTTCCTAATGTCGACCACTTGTTGCATTAGCTTATATGCCTCCTGCGGCCGGTTTGTGTCCGCGTACAAGGAAGCAAGGCTGTCAAGTGACCATGCATAATCCGGATGATCTTTTCCAAGGAGACGCTCACGAATCTCAAGCGACTCTTTTATCATCTCCTCCGCTTTAGAATAATCTCCCAGTCCGACATAGTCATTTCCAATCCACACACACGACGCAGCGATATCCGTTTCGGGAAGCGAGTTCTTCTTGCGTATGTTAAGTGCCTTCTCATGATACTCAAGGGCTTTCTGAGGATTTCCCATGTCTCTGTAAACCGTCCCTATATTATGATAGGAATAGGCAAGATCGCCAGATCTTTCGGGGATGTTTTCCCTTATCGCTAACGCCATTTGATAATACTCCATTGCCTTTTTGTAGTATTCTTCTTTCTCTTTGGCGTCATCAACCGATTTACCAATATTCAAATAGACAACGCCGATTGCGTTTTTTGCTTCCGCAATATCTACGTCGTCGGTCAGATAGTTCAGAGCAAGCTTATCATACTTTAGTGCATCCTCATATCTGGAATCTTTCCGGTAAACCTCTCCTAGCTTGCGATACCCCTTACCAGTCGCAATCCTGTCGCCGGCTTGGTAATCCAGTGCCCGTTTAAACTCTGCAATTGCCTTGTCATATGATTTTACAGCAAGCCTTCGATGCAAATCTCCCGTGATCGTGTGTAATTCTGCCATGCTGCGCCGACATAGCAATTGTTTTTCGGAGTCCTCGGCAACCCCAGTAATGACTTTGCACACATCAAGCGCTGATCTGTATTCATAACTATTCCAGCAATAGTGGACAAGTGTGAGAAAGTTATCTAGGTCCGTGTCACAAAAGCCATCCCACGACGACAAGTTGGTTGCACATTCTCGCGTAAGTTTGCAGATATCCTTCTCATATGCTCTGGTTACTGCCGCATTGTCTGCGGAAAGTGCAGCCAGATTATTAAGGAGTTTTCTACATTTTGAAAGTGTTGGATTCAACTCCTGTTGAATTACCTCGCGGATGTATGGGTGCAGCCGTATGGTCTGATTATTCTGCATTTCCTGTGCCCAGCTTTTACGAGTAAGCATATTGATATTGTCACGCTCATCGGGAAGGAGCTTGAAAATCAGCCGCCGAGAGACACCTTCTGTCGGCAGCAGGGTTAAAAGCAGTAGCGCGTTCCGCTCATTGTCAGAAAGCTTCGTTCCTCCCTCAAAGAGCATCATTTGAAGTATTCTGCTGCTCTTTCCCTGGATACTCTGGCTGTCCTTCCTCACAACAACAGAGATATCAGGATCCTGTCCAGCATAGAGATATTCCAGCATCTCTCCACAGGTAAGCGCACCCCGGTCTATGTACTTTGCGAGTATCTCGATAATTAGCGTATGACCTTCAACATAATGGACCAATGCGCGTGCATCCTTTTCTTCTCCGTCATCAAAAGGACGGCAAAGATAATAGCTCAAGAGATCCAGCGATTCATCCTCCTCCATTGCCTTTACAGATATTGTGACAGCCGGATCAAACGTATCAACAAGTCGTGTTGTTATCAGAATATGGATTCTCGTCTTACTTCTGAATTCCCGGAAGGATTCCATATCCGGGAAGGGAGTATCGACATTATCTAGGATTAGCAATGTTGTTTCATCCAATGCTTCAAAGTAGCGATGTTTCCGTTCGTACCGCTCTGCATCACTCCACTCTTTGTCATCTACGCCATCAAACCGCACAGAGGCAATCAAATCCTGAAAGGATTGGATAGTACCTCCGAAGGTGACCGTCTGAATATAGTTATAGTCATCTCTGTGCTTATATGCGTATTCACGGGAAAGATATGTTTTCCCGATCCCAGCCATACCACTGAGTGCTGCAGTACGTTCATTCCGTAAAAGTGAATCGATTTTGTCAAGGTCATCCGCTCTACCCTTAAAATTTCCAAGCGGAGTAATCGTGTCAGACCGCGGAACGATTAGCCGTGAGGTCTCTTTTGCACGCACTAACTCATAAAGGCCGTGGATCTCTTTTGCGACGTCGTCATCCATTTTCCTGCAGAGCTGTTCCATAGTGGAGAGGGCATACTCCGAATTCTCTTGGCTCATGTCGCGCCTGTCCAAATGCGACATCTCATTTCTCTTCGTTATCAAAGTCCTTGCCCACGCACTGCACTGCTGCTCATATTCTCCGAAAATATCCTTATATCGTCTTTCAATGATACGCAGGCAATCGGATATTTCAAGCGCGTCAAAAAACTCTTTATCAGATAGCTCAGATAGCTTTTCCAAAGCTGGAGAACCATCCTTTACATTCTCCTTTACTATCTTATTTGCGTTTTCCCGCAGTCGTTTCTGAGGAGACTCTGTATGGCGTTTGTACAGATAATCCAGTATAATGGGGTGAAGCAACCGGAATCCCTGCTGCACATATGTACTATTCTCTTTCATTTTCTCCCCTCCAGATTATTAATTCAATTATCACTTTATAGTGCGTGATAATCCCATTCCATAATTGATTACAACGCAAAAAAAGCACTCGTTGTCACAAACGGCAGCGAGTGGCATTTGTTATGTGTGAGCGCCGGAGCAGCGGGCTGTCTGTGACTTGGTTGAACCATAGACAATTTGACCTGCGGGTGTAGAGGACGAAAACTAGATTACTGCAGGTAAGCAGGAATTCAGATAATTCAACCTCGCAAAGCATATTTTCAACTATATATTTATTATAACATATAATTCTCCAATTGCAAGTCTGAAGTGCATCGCCCACGAAAAGCGCCCCGAAAAAGAAATAGTAGCCACAGGCCGCTTTGCATGTTATACTATTGAATAGTGGATGATTAATCAAGGGAGGGAGCCGTCACATGATGCTCACCATCAGTTTAGATGAATACGGTCAATTTGAAAATGAGGGCAATGCTCCGCGTCTGATTGGAGGTGCCGTTTATGTCTGCAATCCACGCGGAAGCGTGGAAGAGCAAGCAGCAGAACAAAACGCCGAAAAGTATCGGATTGCCGACTATTTGGAGCGTTGCTGCCTAGACTGCGGTGCTCTTTTTCCCCAAGATCTGCACTTTGAAAAGGGGAATCCGGCCCATAACGAAGTGGTCAAGCGGGTCAAGGATCGGATCAAAAGCACATTCCGCCAAGAGTTTCTCCCCGGTGCCAAGGGGAGGTATTACTTTTACGCCATCCTGTCTGAGGGACGGGGTGTAACACAGTTCTCATCTGATGAGGGGAATATGCTCGCGGATAACTTCGGAATCAACCGCTACCTCCATATGTCCGCGCAGGTTCTTCGCAATCTGTTGATCGACAATCCCGTGGTCAGCGGTGACTCCTATCAGTTGGAGCTAGCAACGCGAATGTATGAAGCGGATGTCGATAAGAAAAAGGAATTAAAATCCTTCGGGCTAAGCACCATACGGAAAAAGGCGCAAAAGAAGGTTTTGGCACAAGGTGCCACCGTCCCCACCGACGACGATGACCTCATTTTTTTCGTGACCACCGATCTCAGCTATGTGTCCGCTTTGTCAGCTATCACTATGGATCGTGGCATTTCCGGTGTGAACTACAAAATGCGTACCCAATCCATCAATTATTCACCAGACAGTGGTGTGGAGAAGCTCCAGGGCTATCTGTATCTGGCGGACGTCGTTTGCTCCTTTTTTGAAGATGTGATAAAGTCTCGCGACGGCTCGCGTCAGTCCGTCCCTCTCGCATCCCGCCTGTACGAGGAGGCTTGTCGCCTGACCGGTCACCGCGACAATATGATCTGGAGCTACGGAGACATTGACTTCACCTACCGCACCGCGCTGCTCAATCTTGCCGACGGTGACCTGTTCACCTGTCTCTCTCTGCTCTATGACGTCACACTCTCCAACTCCAATGCGGCGGTGCTGTACCGCGAATTCTGGGTGGAAAAGGCACTAGCGCGAATGAGGCGGGACTGCTCAGCCCTCGATCTCACCCATGCTGCGCAGCGGTTGGCGGAGTACATGGATCAAAACAGAACGGCTTCGGATCAGGACCGGGCGGAATACATTGCCAATCAGCTTCTGAGCGCTGCGGGCGGCACGTCAAACGACAGCCGGTATGCTTTCGACCTTTACCACTGTCTGGCCAAGTTGTTTAACCACAGGGGCCTCTCCGAAAAAGCGCAGGAGTGCTTCGAAAAAGCGATGCAAAGCGCCCGCAGTGCGCCCATCGGCGACTACATGGAACTTCGTAATGCCTATTCTGTCTCCCTGTCGGATCAGCTCCGGTACACCGAAGCACTCGCCTTCGCGGAGGAGACCGACCAGTATGAGGAGCTGATTGAGGAAATCCGCAAGGGGCTCTCCGGCGGTGCCTACGAGGACATTTCCATCCGCTGTGGCCGCACCAAAAGCCAGCTCGGCCAATGCCTTGCGTTTCTCGGCCGGTACGAGGAAGCGGCGGCGCGGTTTGAAAAGGCCTTCGCCCTTTTCGGTGACGATGAAAAGGAAAAGCAGCAGACGCGCTCTTATCTTCTTCACAGCTTGATCGAGGCTGGAAATCAGGAGTGCTATGAGCGGGAGGCGGCGCTCTACTTTGGCGCGGAGGACCGCCTTCGTCAAATCGAAGCTGTTTGCAGAGATGACAATACCGCTGCCGAATTTGCCATCTATGTCTATGTTAAGGCATGGCGCCGGTTTTATCTGTATGAAACCTCCCGTTCCAACACGGAACGCCTGCTCAAAGTGATCCAGACACGGCAAAGGCGCAGCGTCCTCCGGCATCCCTGGGAGTTGATTTCGAAGTATTGCGCGTTGATTGCGGAGGACAAGCGTCTCTCAGACTCAGCGGAGTTTTGGAGTGGCATTCTGCGAAAGTGCACGTCTGAAAACGGCTTGGTCGGCAGGATCGCCCGCGACGGTCTTGAGGAATTCAACTGTCTGAGAGAAGGCCTGGACTATTCACCGAACCGGGAATTGACCTATACCTATCACTGACAACGGGCACAAAAAGCAAAGGGGGCGGACTGCGTATGACGAAAAATGAGAGGAAAGCACAGGAAGAGCAACTTGCCAACGACCTCAAAAAGAAAGAGACCATTCAGAAGTATTATCAGGAGCACCCGGATGACGAGGACGCTTTTCTTGCACTGATCTCAAGCTCCGCCCGGGCTTCCACAACGGCTGCGTCACTCGCGGCGATGGGAGGATCAATTGCAGGCGCCGCACTCATAGCTGCTCCACTGGCGTTTCTTACCGCACCAATAGGCGCGATCGGCGCGATTGGCAAGGTGGTTGTTAAAAAGAAGGAGAGGAAAGGACAGAGGGAGAAAATTGGAAACACCATCCCTGATTCCGTAGCAAAGGCCGTCGAAAAATACGGCGCAGATAAGGTTGTAAAGAATGTAATTAACACTCCAGAGCGAAAAATTGCTTATCTCAGGGCAATGGGCACTGTGCCGGCGAATTCCACCATGAAATCCAATTCTTCAAAATCCGATTTGGAACTCCTCGAGGAAATGCTCAGAGACATCAAAGAGCTGAAAAGGGGACAAAAGGAAACAAATCGTGGAATGGCACATTTATTCGATCAAATCGCCTCGCTTTCCCAGCAAATGACCCCCTGCCAGGAGCTGGCCGGTTCTTTACTGGACTCATTGGGCGACGGAAACGAGGATTCCCCTGTTGCCGAGAGAATCTACGCTTCTTTTTCCAACGTGTGTGCGAACACTGTCATGAGGCGTCTAGCGCAAGAGGAACCGCAAAGCACCGACAGCAGCCGGGAAAGCAGAGTGCAGCTCAAGAGTCTGTTTTCCGACGCGATATGGAACAGGCTCGAAAAAGAAACGCAAAAGTCTCTGATTACTGCAAAGACGACTTATGATACATATATAAGGATGGACGACAGCAACACATTAGATTATACTGGTGTCTGCGCGCTAGTGTCGAAAGCGTTTGAAATCGAATGCCGGAAGTATTTCTTTGAACGGTTCCGACTGTATGCCAAAGAACATCCACAGTGTTCGATTCCCCCGGAACAGCAGGAAGCCCTGGGCATGCTGGCACAAGGGCGCTTCTTCACACTAGGTAGCGTGCAGTATATCCTCCCGGACTTCGACAAGAAGTCCGGAGAGTATCGTGAATATAGGGAGCTCCTTCTCTCCTACGCAAGGGAACGTCTTTTCTCCGATTCCTGCGGCGTAGACTTTTCAAACGACATGAGCGTTTTGGGACGGTTGGATCAATACCGCAGCGCTGTGAAGCGTGTAAAGAATAAGTACCGGAATCGCGGTATTCACGGCGAAATGGTCAGCCGACAAAGCGCGATGGAATGTCTGGAATATGTCGTCGAGGTAGAGCGGGTCCTCGCCAAAATGGTCGGAGCATTCCGGGATTAGATCATCAAATCCATATAATAATGAAGGGAAGCGATTTGGTCGCTTCCCTTTTTGAATTTATAGTACCCGGTTTTCGCAGACAACCCTTTATGAGATTATAGCACCCGGTTTTCGCAGACAACCCTTTATGAGATTATAGCACCCGGTTTTCGCAGGCATCCCTTTATGAGATTATAGCACCCGGTTTTCGCAGACAACCCTTTATGAGATTATAGCACTCGGTTTTCGCAGGCAACCCTTTATGAGATTATAGCACCCGGTTTTTGAGCGAAGGTTCCAGTCACATTTCAACCATTCACATACGACAGATTGGAAAGGAGAATCCTCATGAACATAATTCCTATCATTATCATCGTCATCAAAACAGCGGTCCGTATCGTCCGCCTGTGACCCGCATCCACGCAGAGTGCATTTTGGGGCTCATTGTCCGCTCCAACTTTTATTCACATCAACACACCGTTCGGAGGCTTTCATGCCGGAAAGGAGCACCTATGGACACTAAGACGATAGGCATCGTACTTGCCATTATCGGCAAGACCATTCTCACTCTCAGCGAGGCCGTGCAGCAGGCTCAACAGCAACAGCAGCAGCCGTAACATTAGGCTGCTGGGCCTCCATCCCACAGCCGGGTTTGCCGGTGATCACATTTACTGTTTTTCGTGCAGGCTGAAACAGCCGGAAAGGAATGACCCATGAGCTACATGACCACTGAACAGTCCCTTGCGTGCCACGGCATCATCCATAGTGCCAGTACCGCGGCTGCCGCCATCGGCGCTGGCCTTGCCCAAGTCCCCTGCAGCGACAACGCGCTACTCACCCCACTTCAGTTGGGCATGATCCTTTCCCTCGGTCAGGTCTTCGGCATAGAGCTCAGCGACAGCACCTCCCGCGCCGCGCTGGCCTCTGCCGCCGGTTCAACTATTGGCCGCAGCGTCGTCCAGGTGCTGGTTGGCTGGATTCCCGGTGTTGGCAACGCTGTCAACGCCGGCACCGCCGCCGCCATCACCGAGGCCATTGGTTGGGCCCTTGCCACCAACTTTGCGCGGCAGGCCGCATAGTGTGGTCTGCCGGCGGGTGGCGCCGATTCATCTGCATTTTCCCAAGAGATTACATTCAACCATCCATTTTGTACAGGCCATTGTGCCGGAAAGGAGCGCCCCATGTTCGCTACTCTTCTCACTGTTCTCGCCACCGTCGCGTCTACTGCTGCCGCTGCCTCAAGCGCTGCCGTCGCTGCTCTACCCGTAGTCGGCACGGCCATCGCTGGCGGTACCGCTGCCATAGGCACGGCCGTTGGTACGGGCTTGGGCGGTGCCGCTGCTGCCGTCGGACTCGCCGAGGCGGCAACCGTCGGTGCCATAGCCAGTGGCACCGCCACTACCGCAGCCAACGCAGCGGTCCTGGGCGGCGCAGCCGAGGTGGCTGCTGGGGGGATCTGATCCCCCCACTGCCCTCGCGCTCTTTTGATTGACAAACAGACCCGTCTATGATAGTATAATAAAGCAATATGGGGGCTTGAGACGGGCTGAGAATATGCCGAGGACGATTGATCGACCTCATGTGATGAGTAAGTACCGCATGATTCTGTACTCCCGGAGTACCAAAGAAAAATGAAGCCGAAAGTTCATGTTCTTACGATGTTTCAAGCAAAACCTATTGATTTGGGGGAGCGCCGCTTATCGCAGCGCTCCCATTTTTGTTCTTGCTATTTTTTAGACCCGATTATCCTCTGCAGATGGATATCTTTCGTCTCTTTTCAGACGTTCCCCACTCCCCCAGTCGCTGAAGAAACACGGTTCCTCCATTTCCTTCAAAACCTCGTTTAGTTCTTCCTCTGGAACGACGGTGAATCGATCCGCCCATTCAGGACAAACGCGCAATTTAGGCGGCACACCCTTTCGATCTATTTTCTCAAATAATGCCAGCGGTTTCTCATTGGGTGGGCATATGCTCAGCATGGTTAGTTCTCTTATTGCGCCGCTCGCGTCCCCCGATTGACCAAGCCAGTTCACAAAGTCTCTTTGCGGGAAAGTCACATAGCGCCATTCCAATCCCGGACGGTTCAGCAGGTAGAACGCCGTCAACTTCAAGACCTTATCTTCAAATCTGTCTCTGGCTTTTTTAAGTTCGCCTCCATCCTTCATCAAGCGCCAGTCATCAAACGGTACTCCCTCGCACACTAGGTAATACCGTTTCAGTGGACCGTCAGCGCAACCGATCGCGATTGCCCGGTCGTAAGTAAGGCTGTAGTAGTCATTTCCTGCGTTCTGTTCATTTTTGGAGAATATAGGGATTAGAAACTTATCTTTCTTTTGCGCCAGCGACTCCCGCATTCTTTCATACTTTTCCGGATAGACCCTATCCATAAAGCTGTGCAGGCTTCCTGCCAGTCCCGCGAAGCGACGGTCGCCCGCGTCGTCTGAATAGCCAAGCCAGATTTCCAGTGCTTTTTTTGCCTGTTCCGCTCCTGCAGACAAATTGTCAGTTGAGAAAAGGAACCGCCGCGCAATGATTGTCATCGGTCGCCCTAGGCCACCGAACTTGAAGCCGCCGGGTGCGCCCTTCTTTTCCTTGTTCTCGGAACCAAATTCCTTGCTGCGCAACCGTTCGCATCCGCCTTCGTTTGTATATTCGCGGTACTCCCGCAATTCGTCAAGCATATTGATTCTCCTCTCCCTCGGGGATCCAATCAAACAATTCGCGCAATTCAAACATATTCCAGATAAATCTGCTTCTTTGCGCCTTTTGACCCGCGGCGCATGTATAGCGAAGCGCAACGTCCATTTGCCCCTTAAACAGCTCTTTTAGCTCGCCGCGGCATTTCCTGTTCAGGTTCTCAATGCACCCCTGTTTGCTTAGGTTGATGGAATCGTCCTTGGAAAACACAGCAAGAAACGCATTGTAATACCGATTCTTCTCCAATGATGGGTTGCGCTCTCTCTGTCTCTGCTCCACCGCAATCAGACGTTCTTCCGTTGTCTCCGTCCTCCGAATCGTTTGCTCTGCCTCTCGAAGCGCATAGTAAAGCAGATAAAATCCTCTGCTTCTAAAGTCTCCAAGGAGCTCGCAAACCGGCGCAGGTAGTCGATCGTCCTCTGTTTTAAGAATTTCAGAAAGATTCGTCACTCGTTGGTCCGGTTCGGTCAAGTGCCATTGTTTGAGCGATAAGCTTCGCAGTGCGTCCTCTGCAGCTTTCCTGTCAGGAAGCGCATCATACAGCGTACTGAATGTGCGGTAAAGCGCGTACTCTACTGCCTCCTCGGTTTCTGTCAACGGCTGGTGCAGACTGTCGTAGGCATTTTGGAGCAAGATGTTGATTCGTCCCATCCAGGAGCTCGCACGTACGGTTTCCCTTTGGCGGGTAATGCCGTTGATGACAGACCGCACTTCGGCATAAGCCTTGATCATTTTTCCTGTTTCATCCCTGAGAACAGGATCCAGAGCGGATTTCCAATCCGGATCCTCCTGAAAGGTAAAGAAGGCGTCGGATGTTTTTGGGGCAGCTCCCGTTATCTCGCCCATTTTCTCCTTTTCATCTAGGTAAAGCAGCAGTCTTGACGCAAGCCGGTTCAGCACGGGAACCGGCTCCTCCCATGTATACACCTCGGAGGATAGCAGAACGCCGTCTGCCCTTTCTTCCTCCCTCGCGATTTTGGACTGATACAGGTGCAAAACCTGTCTTTTTCCTTTCCGTTCTTCGGAAAGCCAAGGCCTGTCCAAAACACCATCCGCAATATGCTTCACCGATGCTTTTAGCTCTCCGAAATCCCCCGTCGCCTCTCCCCTTTTGGGAATCAAGGCCTGAAGCTCCCGAATGTTCGGATGCTTTCCGGTCTTTGCCGCATCAATCTCCAAGCCCGTCGCAATGGTGCATTCCACGCACTTATTTTCGTACCCTGTCGCGCCGCCATATTCCAGCGCGGCATAGCGTAGCGCAAGATTGGAAAGAAGTCCCACTTGATTGGAGAAGGTATTTGCCGCGGTCTCGATAAGCGCCGCCTCCGGGTTTTCCCGCTCTGGATTGTCGTTTCCCTCCGGTGCACCCTCGTCTATGTTGGGCACCGACAGCTTGCGAACATAGTATCCTTTTTCTTTCCGATAACAGGCCTTCTCTACGGCATCAACGACCACGCGTTCGGCAATCACCTTAACCAGATCTCCATCATAATCGGCTCCCGCCAGCGCCATGGGAACGCAGGAAACATTCGACACCATTACAACACCAGTCAATTGAGAAAAATACGTTTGATGCAGTCCGCCCGGGGCGTGAAGCGGCACCAGTAGGCACTGCTCGTTCCGAGACAGGTGCGGACTTCGCAGGAATACATACGGCGCTCTGTCTTGTATCTGCAAGACACCCTCGGGCATATAGAAGCGGTTCGGATGGAGACAGCAACCGTACAGTGCCTTCGCTTTCGAGGCAGAAAACCTCGCCGGATCCTCTGCCGAAAGCCCCACGGCAAGATCGGCCAGCAGCCCCAACAGATCCCCGGAAAAAAATCGTTGCTCACCGGAAACCATAATCTTTCCCAGTCCCAGATCGCGCTCATACGCTGATCGAATCGAACGAATCGTCTCCTTCACCGTATCGTCCTGCAGAAACGCGCGATTACGCGCCAGCGCCGACAGGCACCTGCCTCGCTCGGTTTCCCGTGAATAGGCATTAAGTTCCAGGTCTTCCTCCGATGAATCCTCATCATCAACATCTACATTATATGCAATTCCCTGCGTGCAAAGCTGATCCTCCACCGTTTGAATTGCGCTAATCTGACGTCGGACCAGGGATTCAAAGCCCTCCGGGGAAAGAGCAAGTGTACTGAGTGCCTGATAACCCAGTTTCACGCTGCCTGTGTTGTGTAAATTCACGTCCGTACGTGCAACATATAGACTGTGACCATACTCTGCCATCTTCTCAAAATAGTACCGCATAGGATCGATGGAGGCGGCGGAACCACTACACCGATTCAGATTGTCGACCCATCTGGCCAGCCATTTTTTGCACTTTAACATACTTTCATTAATGATGATCTGCACTTTCCCCATGTCGCGCGGCACACCGAACGCGTCTCGGATCATGCAAGGCGAACTCCAGTCCACCCCATACTGTTCTGTTAGGAAGCACTTAAAGTCCACCTGATGTAGCATCCCTTTCCCAAAGGGCAGGCGAATCTGAAAAGAATATGCCGATTCGCCTGCACTTACGCTTCCAAACAGCTGGTTTCTCATTTCGTCAGCATACGCTGGACTGATTAGACCCTCTCCGTCATAGGCGGCGACCTTGGTTCTACCCCTAGTCTCTTTGCCGCCTCCGATATAAAAAAGTGTTTCTTCCGACGAAAGGCTCTTATCCGGGAGAACTAGCACCGTTTCCTCATTCAGCTGAAGCCGGGCGTTTGTTTCGATCCGTTTCGCATCTGTAAGGTACAAACCGCGATAGGCAAAATATTTGCTGGGAATCGCCTTGATTTTCGTGAAATCCATACCGAGGCAAAGACAGTCGTCCAGTTTTTCTTTAAGCTCGTAATCCACATAGGATATTAGAGACGCCCTCGACATACTAGCGCTTTTATCAAAAGGAACAAACGTTTTTTTCGTGCCATCCTCAAATGTTATAGATAAGCCAAAATAGGATGGTTCATCCCTCTTCATGCACGGGCGAAGAAGGCAATGTAAACGTTCCTGTTTTTCCTGTTCTAGCTGTTCCTTTGTTTCGCAGCCGTACTCCGAATGATTATTCCATTGACTTCTCATCAGTTTCTGACAGTCCGGCCCAGAGAAATCAATGAAAACAACTGATTGTCTAAGTAGTCGCACGGAACGCACCGGATCGTCCAAACAATCAAGTAGCCTGCGAATCTGATAAATCAACGCATTTTCTGCATACAATTCTTCTTTTTTTCGGATCATTTCATCGCGAAGAAATCCTCTTTCCAGGTTATACTGAAAACGTGGTACCCATTTGCTCTTTACTTTCACGGCATCCGAGTAACCGGCTTCGATGATTTTATCGGCATCAAGTGTCATCAACCGATATGATTGACTCTCCCACTGCGCTTTTCTTTCCATGACGTCTACTCTCCCTAAACAAAACTACTGATATTGGGTCCTGCAACGAGAAGTCCTCTTTAACGCGATTCAGTTCTCAAAAGCTATTGTAACAAAAATCAATCTACTTTTCCACATTTTCATGCGTCATATTGTCAGAGACACTTTGCATGATTCTTCAGGAATAATTAAGCTGCAAAAGATATTATAACATACTATGGAGCCCCCTGATAAAGGCATCCGCATTGATCGACGCTAATTCCAGCTGCGATTCATACTTTCTTGTCAGATCCTTTGTCTCCACTTCTTTGCAGTAAAAGTACAAAGATGCAGACAGCTTTTCAAACGGAAGAGTATTTACGATTGATACAATATTGACTGCCGCTTGCGTTGTTCTACGCATAAGTGCGCGCATAGGGGCTGGCTTCCCCTGCGTTTTTTTGTCAATCCATTTTGTGTACTTCGCATTCAATTCCAGATCCATCGTCGGTTCATAACCATATTCACTCATGGGTTCTGCTCCTTTTAAGGGCTGTCGGCAGGCGGTTTGGGCGGAAGTTTCCCTGCGTAGATTTTTGCTTTTTCCATTTTTGGAAGTGATCCCCACTGGGCCAAATTCGGAGTACCGAAAATGAAATCATACCACACGCTGACACAACCAGATTCTTTTACAAGCCACTCCAGATAATCCCCGTAGTAGTCTGGCGGACATAGTGCGATAGCTTCTTCCCGGGTCAAATTGCGATCTTCTGCAATAATAGCCAATAGTTTTTCGAAGTGTGACGGTATTGCATATTCAATGGTGCCGTCCTCGCGTATAACAACCTCCAAATAATGAACAAATGCCTTCTGGTGCCGTTCAATACTGAACGGCTGGCTCAAAGTCCAGCTTTGTAGTTCATGATCGTTTCTGAAACCAGACATCACTGCGGTCTCCAATATCTATGCATCTTCTCAACCAAGTAGGCCTTCGTCCATCTGATCTGCCATCTTATTTGCTCAACTATCATACTCCCATTACGGGGCAAAAGCAAGAAGCGAAGGGTGTGCTGCCTTCGCTTCTTGCTCTATTTACTTGAGGATCTCGCAACTGGCCAGCTCATGACCTTGAAATGACATAGGCGGGGAAAAATCAACTGTTATCCCGCCTTCCGGGTGCTCCGTCCATGCGAGCTTGTTCCGAAGTACCTCATATACCTCCCAGGCATAATCGGCATCTTCAAACTTACCGACGCCATAGCTATGACCGTATTGCGGCGAAAGATCCGGGTAGACGTGCTTTCGCGCCGCCATCAGGTGAAAGGTGAGCATCTCACGTATCTCGCAGTATCTGTCGCTTCGCAAGTCAACACACAGGTCCAGAAGCTCCATCCATTGTCCGAGTCTCAAGCGGCAGAATAGTTCCTGTGCGTAGCCAAATCTGCGGGCCTCTTTCGTGGTCAACTCAATGGTATCTGCCTGACGCACCCCTTCAAGGAACCTTTCCATTTCCGGAACGTCCTCATAATCTTCCGCCTCATAAAGCTTGTCATCCTCCAGATCAGGATAGACATATCGGCGTGCGGCTATGATGTCCCGGCGGAATTCCTCTCTGGAACCACGTCTGGTAGCGCTATCGGGCTCAACGCACAGATCATAGAGCTTCTCCCAATCGCCAAGGCGCATTTGAATATAGGTATCAAATGCCTTCTCAACAAAGGGCTTTTGTGCCGGTTTCAAAGTAAGGGCGTATAGCATGGCTCCCACTCCTATTGCAATTTACTCTCTCAGTTCGGGAAACTTTAGTATCGTCTTTTTAATCATATCATATGTAAGCGCATCGTTGCAACATATGACGACTTGGATTCGATATGCCGGATTTGCTTCAAACCAATGGCTGATAGCCTTTAGAGCCACCTCTGCGGCCAGTTTTTGGGGAAAACCATTTGTTCCAAGAGAGATAACAGGAAACGCAATGCTGCGGATACCACGATCCCTTGCAAGATCCAATACCCTATAGTAGCAGCTGTGGAGATACCGTTCATCCATCTCCTTGCCATGGTACTTAGGTCCTGCTGTATGGATGATATACCGTGCTTTTAAGCCGAAGCCATCGGTTATCATGGCGTCGCCAACTTCACAGCTTTTCAGCATCTTGCAGGCTTCCGCAAGCTCAGAACCCGCAGCAAGATGGATGGCTCTGTCGACACCGCCGCCACCACTAAAATGCCTGTCGGTTGCGTTGACGATGGCTTCGGTCTCAAGGCAAGTGATGTCCCCGCATACAAGCTCGACAGCATAAATCTCACGTTTGGGAATCTTTGTTCCCAGAATAAGCCGCATTGCGTCTTTTGTCAGAAGCAAGTGTCTGCCCCACGGGTTGATGGCAATACCAGCCACCAACGGCAGTTTTACGCAATCCTCCAGCACTTGGCGTATGGGGCAGATCACAGAAGATGTTGCGTCCCCACGATCGCGCTCATATTGAGAGGTAAACGCAGCGATCCAAGTCTGATTGTCCTCCGTATGCACATACCGGAGCTTCATATGTAGTTCCTGCTGCGACGTGACCGTATCCCCGACTCTCAGCCGCCACAGATCAAACATATCCGCTGCTTCCGGAGGCAGTTCCACCGGAACGATCAAACAGCCATCCTCGTCCATCCTGCGCTGAATTGCCACAAGAACTTCGGCAGGCGCATCCTTATTCGTCTCATCAGAAAGAGCGGTTATTGCTTCTTCTATGACGCGATTTTCACGAAGTGCCTTGGCATCATCCTCGTCTGCGCGCCTACCGCTTGCCCTGTCGAATGCCAGAAGCACATCTGCCATCTCCAAAGTCACTCTGGCCTTGCATTCAGCCTCCAGTATCACGGGCACTCCGTAAAATGCCTCGGCAATACCGCCGGCAATGCATGTCAGCGTATCGCAATCACCGCCGAGAGAAACTGCTGTGCGAATCACATCCTCAAAGCCATTGCCTTCCAAAAATGCAATTATTGCTTCAGGAACTGTTCGCTGGCAACTCTCGTCGTGACGGTATACCGGTCGGATGTCATCGCAGGTGCGAGATAAGTCATAGCCAAATTCCTGCGTGATGTAGTCCCTGATCTCGGTCTTGCTGTGACCAGTGCGCACGAGGAAAATGGCACTCGCCGTTGCTTCTGCCCCCTTGATTCCTTCCGGGTGGTTATGCGTCACTTCCGCAGTCAGGCGAGCAACTTCTCGCGTCTTGCCGATGCTCTCATACAACCAGCCAACAGGCGACACGCGCATCGCTGAACCGTTCCCATAGCTGCCGTAGGGTTTTGGGGCTTTTGCATGCAGCCAATGGTGGAATCTTTGGCCATAGCCAGCATCCGGATAACGGTTGCCCCAAATACGCATAGACAAGGTGACAGCCCTGCGAATTTCGTCATCGGTCCCATGACCGGCTTTCAGAAGCGCCTCCGCCACTGCAATGGTCATGACCGAATCGTCCGTAAATTTTGACTCTTGGGAAAATAGCGGAAAATTCTTCGTCTTATTGCCGCGGTCAAACTCATACGGGGAGCCAATGATATCCCCTAAAATTGCTCCGTACATAACTGTAGCCTCCTTTTTTCTTGTCTGGCAACAGTATAACGGGTTCTGCGCTTGATTTGGTCGTGTGGCAAACGACAAATGAGTGGAATGGAGGCTCTAGTCGCCGAGAAGCGGCTGATTGTGGTCGAATAAGGCAAGATTAATCTCGAAAATGTCAAAAATCCCATTGGAGATATAGTATTCGACAATCAAATCAAATTTGCTGCTGGGTGAAAAAGCAAGTTCTGCTCTTCTCAAAAGGTCTTTCGTTTTCTCAATGTCCAGCTTCAAGGCAATGGCAAAAGCTAACGCCGTGCGCTTTTTGGGACGGTAATCGACCTTCTTCCGAATTGTTGAGAACACTTTACGGTCTATATTTGCTCGCTTATAAACAGTAACATCGTCCATCCCACTTGCGTCAATTAGTTCGAAAAGCTTCTGCTGAAATGTCTTCTCTGCCCCGCTGAGTACTTCGTCGAGGCTCAAATTTGCTGTGCTTGCTGTTGTAGACGGCAGTTCACTACGTTCGTCCAGCCCGGCAAACATAGCCTCCTGTTCCATACGTCGGCTCCGGGCAAGTTCTTCAAGCCGCGCCGTTTCGCCGCTGCGTCTGGCAGTAGAAGCCTCACCTCTGTATTCCTGCTCACGAGTACGGCGCACATAGTGCTCATCCACATACTCGTCTATTCCCCGAAACACCTTCCCAGAGAGTTCAAACGCCTTGCGGTCAAATACCACAAGTGTTACCTTCATGTCATGCCTTAGGAGGAATTCACTGATTTCTGCTACGGCGATGGCAAGCGCTTTATCTTTCGGAAAGCCATATACACCCGTAGCAATCAGGGGAAAAGCAACGCTCTCGCAGGAAAGCGAATCCGCAAGCGTCAATGAGTTTCGATAACAGCTCCGAAGCAGTTCCTGCTCACCATGCTGCCCGTCTTTCCATGCCGGTCCCACTGTATGAATGATGTACTTTGCAGGCAGATCAAAGGCCGGCGTATAGGCGGCTTCGCCCGGCGCGATATTTCCTATCTCGCGTCTCTTTTCCAGAACCTGCGCCGCTCCAGCCGCTTCATATATGGCGCCATCGGTTCCGCTCCCAATAACGGGTCTCGGGTTTGCCGTATTCACGATAGCATCCGCTTTCACCTTTGTAATATCATTTCTGATGATTTGGAACGGCATAACCTCGCCCTCCTCTCTCGGAACCTTTAATCTTCATTCAAAAGTCCCTTGATAAATCGCAACGATTCCGCTGCAGCATCCTCCGGTGGTTTTGGCAGGTGTTCAAGTGAAAGTATTCCCTTGAAATCTGATTCTTTGATAGCTTTTGCGATCTCGCGATAATCCAGCGACGACGCCATCGGTGCACATCTATTTTCGCCTGAGAGATCGATTTGATAGGCCTGTCCCGCAAACTGGCGTATTGTTGCTGGGATATCCTTTCCCTCATTCAAAAGATGGAGTCTGTCGAGATACATATATAATATGGGGGAGTTGATCTCTTCAACATACTGCAGCGTCTCTGCTGGATCACAGTATGCGTCGGCCTCAAAATGGTCGATTGCCTCCAGAATTACAGGCACAGACAGTTTTTCACAGTATTCTGACAGCTCACGAAAACTCTTATCGAACTGCTTGTAATAGCTTTCTTCGGACAGCGCGTCGCTGAAATAGCCTCTGACTGCGCCAATCACAATTGCCGGATGTCCGATAAGCGCAGAATAGTCGGCGAAGGAGCACAGACGGTTAATGCACTTTCTGCGATTGATTTCATCCGAACTGCCCATGCAAAGATTGTCAACGGTGCACATTCGTCCGGTTGCCATTGCAGATACGCTAAGGCCGAAGTCCTCGCAAACGGAATTTATCAGATCCACGGGATAGTCTGAGGGTCTGCGTACGGTCAACTGTACGCAGTCAAATCCGAATACACTTGCTTTGGCAAAGCAAGTGCGCGGATCGCCCTGGATCACTGCCGTGCTGAAAGGAAATGTCCCATCTGAAATAATGGCGCTATATCGATACATATCAGGCTCCTTAGCACTGTCGCAGGCATGGCAGAAAATTTTGTGTAGGCGTTTTTCGACAAAGGTCAAGAACGGCGCTGTGAAACAGAGCGGATTTTGGCTGATATCCCCTTCTCTGCACCTTTCCCGGCAGCGCG